>RCNF010000248.1_pt1 | contig 29256 bp, 32 predicted proteins | sample 2041311 | NCBI WGS metagenome assembly RCNF01 (sample SAMN09708228, study PRJNA481090) | Marine sediment metagenome, whole genome shotgun sequencing project. | biome: marine sediment; feature: ocean; material: sediment; isolation source: Sewage treatment plant 2 marine sediment (STP2) ...
ATCCAAACCTTTTAAGATTAAAATCCTTAAATATCAGGCATCTTTGAAAAAGGTTTGGATTTTATTTAGGTTTGGATAACGTAAATCATGCAGACATGGGCCAGGCTCACCGGTTTTACCCCGCAATCCAATGGCCCTCATTAGCCGTAAATAGATACCAATAATGGTAGAGTAAGACAACCTTGAACCATTATTAGAAACAAAAAATGCCGGCTCAAGGCCACTAACCTGTCTACGTTCATTCAAGTATTCCAGTAGAGCCTGTCTGGTTGATACATGTATGGGCACCAGACGATCTTTTCTAAATTTGGTGGCCTTTACCATCAAACCATCGATGGTCATATCATCAACATTTAACCTAATTGCTTCACAGCTTCGTAGCCCGGTTGCAAAAAGCAATGCAAATAATACGGTGTATGTTTTAGGCCTGATAGTTCCTTCCGGTTTTAGTTGTGATGCTGCAAACAGTAACTGACTAATATCTTCCGAAGAAAACAGATGCCGAATTTTACGTTTTGCTGATTCGTGGCCAAAAACATCTGCCGGAGGTATCTCGTATAAATTATTTTCAGGTTGCATGGCAAACGCAAATCGGCGCACAGTGAGTAAACGGTTTCTTTTTTGAGCCAATGAGGGTGCCATGCCTGCCCATTCAATAACGGTCTCAATACGAACAATATTTTCACAGCGCCGCTCAGCAAATCGCACATAATGCTGTAACAATCCATTTTGTATCCGATATTTAAACCCCATCGCCCGCTGCATCTCCACAAAGGAATTCACTTCATCTTTTAACATGACTTGACCTCCGGCCAGAGCTGCACAATTGTTGCTAACATAGGCATATCAACCTTTGCATAATATCCCGTCATATTCACAGAGCGGTGTCGAAGAATCGATGAAACAGTTTCTAAAGTGGCGCCAGAGCGTAACATCTGAGTAGCGGCTGAATGACGTAGTAAATGAGCACCACAAGAAGCTGGAGTGGCAATACCTGAACGGGTAATGGCACTTGCAACAAGGGATGAAACAACCGCTGAGGAACTCAAGGATCTATACGGGGCATTAAGACAGAGAAAGACTTCAGCTATTTTTACGGGTGGTCGTCCCTTCTCGATATAATCCAGAATAGCATCCCCTGCATCCTGTGGCAGTGGTAAACAATCTTCTCTGTGCCCTTTACCAAACAGATGTAAAGTGCCATCATGCCAATTGATATGATCTAGCTTCATACCAACAATATCTCCCGCTCTTAAACCGATGCGAGATAAAAGCAGAATAATGGCTCGATCACGTAATCCTTTTAAACTATGAATATCACAAGAATTTATAACTTGTTCAATTTCTTCTGCAACTATGTATTTTGGCATAGAGGAAAGCGACCAATTGGCCACCGTCGGTACAGCCCTGTCTAAATCAGGTATACACTGTTCTTCAACCGCTAAGAATCGCAAGTAACTTCGCAATGCAGTTGTCAGGCTTTTTAGCCCTCCTGGAGCATACTGTTTTGAAAGCTGAAATATGACTTGTTTTATGATTTTTGCATTATAGTCTTTGGGTTTGCTACCCAACAAAGGCAAGATAATGTTAATACAATCTGTGTAACGTCTGATTGTTTTTGATGATAAGCCTCGTAGATGAAGAAACTCACTGAATTGTATGATTGATACCGAAACAGAATTATTTGAAATGCTGACATCGTTAAGAATCACTCCTTGTTGATAGAGATAAATGATAAATCGTTGAACTCGATTGACATATTTTTTAGAGATAGATGGTTTTCTTCGACCTCCCGGACAACAACAACGATGTTCAGCAAAGTTACTTATAGTTTCAGAATTAACTTCCTTTAATAGAATCCCTTGTTTGTCCAACCAGGTACCAAGATGTGAAATTGAATCAATATAGCCTTTGATTGAAAGTGACGAGTAACCTTTGTCAGACAGTTGTTTAGTGAAGTTTAAAAGGTGGGGTTTAAGTTCGTAGGGCGAGAGAAAATTACAGCTTTTCTCAGATGTTTGGTTGATTTTTTTCATGTCTTGACTCCCAAGTTATTTTGGGATCTTAGACAAATCTGAAGTGGTAATTATGTGCAGTGATTTTAGTAATGAAATATTATGACATACCATCTCCCACAATTACTGCACATAACTGAATACTCCACATAATTACGCATATCAGCAGGTTGAGTACACAACCACAATGACATCGAAAACTGCATTAGCCGCACAACCATGCCATTGGCAAATGCCAGTTCCACATCCCAATTAGTTGATGACGAAGAAGGTGAATGACGGGACTCTATGCCAACAAATAGCGGCGTAGGCGTTGTTTCTGTGTGCACGATAGAATCCATTTCCTTTCGTTTTTGTTTTTTTAACTGCGTAGTAAATGAACTATATGGCACGCCTTGCTGCTGGCAGAAATCCTGTTGTTTTAATCCGCTGATTTTGTAATCCAAAATAATACTTTGCCATTGCTCTGGGCTGCGCCGTATTTTTTTGGACGTGTTTGACGTAATGACAAGTGGCGTGGCTGTAGTAGTGGACATGGATTTTCCTCGACATGATGTTTTAATTGAGGAAAGTTTAGGTGAATGTTTGTTTGAATGGAATTACGCTCTAGAATGGCCGCTTACGTTGAACCACACTGAAACACACTCGGCTTTGGTCATCGCGCCCATAGCGCTTACGCAATCGGTCTGTTCACGCAAACTGCCCAGGGCGGTGACATGGTCGGCATGGATATGGCTGTCGACGGCGAGTACAAGCTTGAGATCGAGTTGATCGATCAGACGGACATAGTGCTCGGTATTCTCCAGTACAGGGTCGATGAGCAACGCCTCACCGCCGCTGCGCTCAGCCAGCAGGTAAGTGAAAGTGGAAGACTGATGATCAAATAGTTGACGAAATATCATGTAATACTCCTCGTTACATCCTCAAAGAGAACCTGTTTGTTGAACCATGAAGATAATATAGAGCAAAACAACAATAATAAAAATACGAATTATTGATATTAAAACATCGTATTTATCGATTCTTTACCTATTCAAGAAAATCACAACAAGTGAGCAAATAGACAGTGAAAAGTCACTACTGAAAACTAAAGGATAATGGCCGGCAAGCTTGAACGATGCCACTGTTTGAATGACGCAAAAAGAACAGAGGTTAGTGGACTATGAAATATTCCAGAAAGAAATATTTTAGAAACTAATCCGGTTCATACAGGCTAATTGTTTGAGCAAGTTTTGCCGGAACAGGTTTCAGGCATGAATGTATACCTTTCTTACACTTTGATGTTTTACTCTGCATTGCTTCCAGACCGGTGCAATACCAGTATTTCTTGCAGGCTGAGCCCGGTCAAACCCTGGATCGTACGCCACAGGTAATAAAAGATGGCCATCATCATTAACATGGAGGGAATGGCGATCAGCGGATAGCTAAGCAGTGTCATCTTTCCCAGTTCTTCGTTAAAGGCAGCACTGCCAGCGGGACTGGTGACTACCCATTTTGCCAGGGTATAATTGACCACCGATGAGAACAGGAAGGTAGCACTCAACAGGTAAGTGGCATTTTGCAACCGGGTTTCAAAGAGGCTGCTATTGCCATACTCGTCGAGCTTCTGCCTGATCTTGCCTACATCGATAAATTTCGGGTTATACAGTAGCGTTCTGATCAGCGGATAGGGTGTATAAGTGGAGATCAGTACAGCAATACCGATCAGCCCGGGGATGGCGGCCTCCTTGATGGCTAGCCACTGAGGGTCGAGCTGCAATAGACCAATACCACCTGTAAGCAGGACACTAATCAAACCCAGCACAGCGATAAAGTTGAATTTTTGATATTTAACCAGCTCAAACAGCCCCCAGCTCAAGGGGAAAGCCAAAGCAAAGATTAACGCAGTAGTCGCGCCAAGATATTCAGCACCACTGAATTTCATCAGGATGAGTGAAGGAATAATGATACTCACCAGCAGGTCAACCATCGGTCGCGGCTGATGAGTGGTTATATTTTTCATTATAGAATCCGAATTGTTACTCATTTCATGCCTCTAATTTTCTGTGTTTCTTATGTTATGCAGGAACTCACAATTTCTTTATCGGCCTGTCATCGCTGATCCAGCGCGTGATGCCATGTCATACATTGTTGCGGCCTGCTGTTGTTGAAAAACTGCACTAATTGAAACTATTAATTGTCACTGCTCATAAAACCCAGCAGATGCAACAGGCTGGTGAACAGGTTGAAAATAGAAACAAATAACGTGACTGTTGCCATGATGTAGTTAGTCTCACCGCCGTGGATAATGTTGCTGGTCTCATACAGTATCAGACCTGACATCAGCAGCACGAACATCGCTGATACTGCCAGCGACAGCACAGGCATCTCGAACAATACCGCACCCAGACCAGCGAGAAAAGCCACCATGATACCGGTCATCAGAAAACCGCCCATGAAACTGAAATCCTTACGGCTGGTGAGTGCATAACCGGATAAGGCAAGGAAGATTGCGCCGGTACCGGCCATCGCTGTCATCACTATCTGGCTGCCATTGGCCATCGCCAGGTAACTGTTCAGAATCGGCCCCAGGGTGTAACCCATGAAACCGGTCAGGGCAAAAACGAAGGCCAGCCCGAGGCTGCTGTCACGAAACTTTGTGGTAGCGAACAGCAGGCCAAAGTAGCCGACGAGCGTCAGCAATAAGCCCGGATGCGGCAGGTTCAGGCTCATCGAAATACCTGCGGTTAGCGCACTGAACAGCAGCGTCATGGATAACAGTGTGTAAGTGTTACTTACTATTTTGTTACTAGTGAACGTCGAGGTCTGGCTCTGGTTATGAATTGTAGTTACAGTATTGTTCATGATAATCACCTCTCTATATTTAATTTACTCTGCATATATTACAAGAGGGTAACATTACCTGGTTAGCTGCAGTACTCTCTGCGAACATACTAAACATTTATAAAAAACTACAAAAGTCGAATATCACATAATTTATATTCGAAAATTACGAAGTATTGACAGTTATATTATCAAATGCAAACCAGGCAAATAATATTGGAATATGCTGAAAATATCTTTCTGATTTGGTCTATATTGCTCAACTGTGTTTCTTCAATAAAACATGTCTGATTTATATCATAAGGTATCAATCTCACAGCTCACATCTAAACAACTACCGCTAATGCTCACTCATCACTTTACTTGAAGATTTTTCTGCGATATCAGCTTCAATATATAGCATTAAAAAACATAGTTAATAGCGGCAAACCCTTTGATGACATAATCTTCACTGACTATCGGGCTTGCCGTCACTTCATCGCTCAGTGATTCGGCGGCAACGTTGATAAAAAGCAGCCAGTCCCGGGTAATTTCGATAAACATACTCACGCCTGCCTCAACACTATAAGTATCGTCAAGAGTATATGCTGGACGTTCTATAGTAGATTCACTATCTGACACGCCAAAATCATGGTTACTCAGCTGCGAACTGGTCCAGTTGAAAGCGATTTGTGGCGCAAACCGAAACACGCCAAACTGCAATGATTTATCAACCGCGATGCTGGCCTCTCCACCTCCAATCCTGTCGAGTACATCGTGCTCATAACTTGCTGACAGCTCAAAGCCACCCGGCAATACTGCCTGGATGGCCAGGCCGGCCATGAATGTGTCACTTCGGTCACCCATGCCTGTTAAAAACTCGCTATCGTCTTCATTGTAAACACCGATGCGGTAACTTCCGGTTACAGCAAGTCTCAGCTTGCCGCTACCTACTATTCCAAACTGTATCTTCGGTCCGTAGATCTGCAGCCTTTCACCGTTATAACTAATTGCAGGTATCACCTGGCTGACCGCACCGCTATAACCGAGATACGGGCTGCTTCTTGCGATGACGCCTATACCTAAACCGATACGACCGAATTTACCAAGCGGTCTGTACAGTTCGACATCGAATGCACGAGACTCACTCTGCTTTATCTGAAATGCTGCGCGTTGATAAGACGGCGGACCTTTCGGCCGATAACGGTTTGAAAAACCCAGTGGTTCTTTTGGTATACCGATGAAGTTTTTATCGATGCGATTATTGCCATTTTCATCGAAGTACACCAGCAGAGCATATTCACCGGGCTCGACGTCTTTCATAAGGTATTCATCACGACCATCAAGTGAATGCATAACGACCATATAAGGATCACGCAGGTCACCAAAGACATTGGCTGAATCGAACAGGGCAAGAGCAACCGTGCCTGATTCGGGCGGATTATCTATTCGTACGATCACTTCGGCTGCACTGGCCCATGGCCCGTACAACATGACTCCAACGCTGCAAAATACAGTTCGTATAAAATGTCTTTTTATCATTACCAGGTAATGCCTATATGAGTGTTATTTTCTAGCAAAGTTAATTTTTAACTTGCCGATCACAAGCCAGATGATGTTTTGATGAGCCGCCAGGGTTTGCCGTCACATCGATCATAATTTTTACATCGCCGGGTACAGCCTCTGCACGGCAAGCGCCCATTACTGACCATTACCGTTTGTTTTCTATTTTTTTTCATAGTATCTAAGCCTTCATCCTATATCTTCAACAACACCAGGTGTTGCGGATTAATACATAAGCGATTACCGCAACTCTGTTTAACCAGGTAACCATCAGGCACCTCAGCGATAAAGTGCTGGTAACTGGCAGACTGTGCGCTGACCATCTTCAGCGTTTTATCCGTATTACGTATTTTCGTTCGACCATAACCACTGTTGGAGACCTGCCCTTGCCATATCCAGCAACCACTATCATCGAGAAGATGGGTCATCTCAAACAAGCTCTTCTGTTTTGCTGTCATTTCCTGCTTCATAACTCACCCGCCTTTTATGTTTATTTCTAATCTTCACAAAAATTTCACACAGCTTTGACAATAATTTCACACAGCAAGCCATATGCTAATAGTTATACAAGTTATTGTGTGTGATTTCAGATGAATATTTTTATAGAAAACACCATTAAATAACATTAACTAGTTGAATTTAAAGTACATATACGCATTAACATAATATTAGACACAAAACAATCTTAACATAAATTACATTATTTGTAAAATTATTGTATAACTTATGTATAATTTATGTATAATTATTTTCACAGAAGCATTTAGAGGCAATTATGGCAATCTCAGCACAAACAGCACTGCAGTGGAGTGAACAGGGTTACGTACCGGATAAGGTAATACGTCACGGTATCAAACGCCTGTTAGCGGAACGGCTCATCGAGATCGATCACAGCGATAATGAAAAAATGGCCGAAACGCAATACCGCTTTATTAAAGATATGCGTGAAGCACCGATTGCCCTGCTACCAGAAAAAGCAAATGAGCAACACTATGAAGTACCGTCAGAATTCTTCCACACGGTCCTGGGAAAACACAAAAAGTACAGTTGCTGTTACTGGCCAGCGGGTATCGAATCACTGGATGATGCCGAACAGCTGGCACTTCTGGAAACCTGTAAGCATGCCCGGTTGAACGATGGACAGAACATACTCGAACTAGGATGCGGCTGGGGTTCCCTGACCTTATTGATGGCAGAACGTTACCCGAACAGCCAGATCGATGCTGTATCTAACTCGCATTCACAGCGTGAAACCATCGAATCAGTCGCTGCAAGCCGGGGTTTAAGGAATATCAATGTTATCACCTGTGATATGAATGATTTCGATACCACTGAACGATATGACCGCGTGGTATCAGTAGAGATGTTCGAACACATGCGTAACTGGTCACAGCTCTATGAAAACATAAGTCGCTGGCTGAAAGATGACGGCCTGTTTTTTAAACACATTTTTGTCAACCGCGGCGTGCCCTATCTTTTCCTTGACCAGGACGAAGACGACTGGATGAGCAGGCATTTTTTTAGCGGCGGCATTATGCCCAGTGATGACCTGCCACTGCACTTCCAGGAGCATCTTAACCTGCAGAGACAATGGCGTTGGCAGGGTGAACATTATGAAAAAACATCAAACGCCTGGTTACAGAACATGGACGATAACAAAGATTCATTATGGCCACTGCTGGAAACGGCCTACGGCAGTGATCAGACACAGAAGTGGTGGATGAGATGGCGCATGTTCTTCATGGCCTGTGCTGAGTTGTTTGCTTTCAACAATGGACAGGAGTGGTACGTATCACACTACCTGTTCGGTAAAAAATAACTATGTCTAAATCACTCATTACAAATTTGCTCCTGTTTCAACTCGGATGGTTTGCCGTTGTACTTGGTGGTGCATACGACCAGGTGCTTCTCGGCAGCATGATTGCGATGGCTGTCATCGCCTACCATTTTTATCGGGCAGCTGATGTTGCGCAGGAGCTGCGTTTACTTATGCTTGCCCTGATTTTCGGTTTTGTTTTTGAATCTATCATCACATCTCAGGGGCTAGCCCGATACAGTCATGGCCAGGTCTTCAATTACATCGCGCCACTATGGATGATTCTGATGTGGCCATTGTTCGCCACTACCCTGAACCTTTCCATGCGCTGGCTAAAGAACCTTGCGCCATTACTAATCGCATTGATCGGCGCACTACTTGCCCCTTTGGCCTATTACGCAGGTAACAGGCTCGGTGCAGTCGAATATGACGATCTCATCTTATCGATGGGCATCATCGCCATTGCATGGGCAGTACTGCTTCCTGCCCTGGTGACGATGTCATTAAAACTCGATGGCTATAGCGTCTCATCGATAACACCCGATACTAAAGAGCACCATCAGCATGTTTGATATCAATACATTTTCTTACACCTTAGTGATACTGTTTTTCATCGCCTTAGCGTTATGGATAGCGAGCCGAATCAAGAATGACGTCGGCATCGTTGACAGTTTCTGGTCACTGATGATACTGGCTGCCGGCTTATGCTTCCTGTTTTTTTCAGATACAACAATAACACATAGAGATGGCGTTGTACTCTTACTGCTATCGGCATGGGCGATACGCCTGGCATTTCATATCACATGGCGGAACTGGGGTCAGCAAGAAGATATCCGCTACCAGACCATCAGAAAGAATAACCAGCCTAACTTCGAATTTAAGAGCCTGTATATCGTGTTTTTGTTGCAGGCATTTCTTGCTGTCATCGTTGCGCTGCCACTGATGAGTATCTTCAGCAGCAACAGCAATATAAATAACCTCGATTACCTTGCATTTGCACTCTGGCTTACAGGCATGTTGTTTGAGACCGTCGGTGACCTGCAACTTGCTCGCTTCAAATCATCGAACAATAACCAGGAAAAAGTTCTGAACAGCGGCCTCTGGCGTTATAGCCGGCACCCCAATTACTTTGGTGAATTCTGCATCTGGTGGGCATTTTTCCTGTTTGCCGTAGCTTCCGGGTACTGGTGGAGCATCGTTTCGCCGTTGTTAATGACGATACTGTTATTAAAAGTTTCCGGCGTCAGCCTGCTGGAGAGCACTATTTCTGAAAGGCGCCCAGAGTATGCCAGTTACTGCAAAACGACAAATGCCTTCTTTCCGTGGCTTCCTAAAAATTACCTTAAATAATCTATATCGGGTTAACGCTATGAATATTAATTATAAAAGTATAAATAACTTACAAAATGTTTTTTTTAAAAATATTTTATTATTGTGTTGCTTCAGCATTTTCAACGCTGCTTACGCTTCCAGCAATATGCCTGGCAGCATCGATAAAAACTGGAACTTTAAAGTCTATCTTGATGATAAGGAGATTGGCTTCCACAACTTTTCTATGGTGCATAAAGAACAGCATCACGAGATCTACAGCAGTGCGCGTTTTGACGTCAAATTCCTGTTCATCAATGCATACAGTTACAAACATGACAATGTAGAACTATGGCGTGGCCAGTGCCTCAACAGTATCAATGCTGTGACAGATGACAATGGCGATCTGTACAACGTATCCGGAAATGCAGGTGAAGAGGCTTTCGTTGTTAATACCACTGATAAACAGAATAAATACCTGCCATGCATAAAAACCTTTGCCTATTGGGACCCCGAATTTCTTAAAGAGACAACCCTGCTGAACTCACAGACCGGTCAGATGATAAAAGTCGAGAGTGAGTTTATCGGTAACGAGACCTTGAGGCATAACGGTGAAGAGGTCGTCGCCAGGCATTATCGATTACATGGCAAAGACCTGCATATAGACCTGTGGTATTCAGTCGATGATCACTGGCTGGCACTGGAATCTCTGACAGAGAGCGGACGTGTCGTCAGATATGCGATGCCATAAATAAGAGCGCAGCGGGATAGAGACCGCAGAGATAGAGACCATGACAAAAATGAAAAAAACATTACTGCTACTTCCATTAATCACCTTGCTGAGCGCGTGCGGGAGTCAAAACTTGAAACCGATACATACAGTTGAGCATGTCGATCTTAAACGCTTTATGGGTGACTGGTACGTTATCGCAAACATACCAACCTTTATCGAGACTGATGCTTATAACGCGATCGAAACATACCAGATGAACGATGATGGCAGCATCGCGACCACCTTCACTTTTCGTCAAGGATCACCTGATGGTGACCGTAAACAGTACAAGCCGACAGGCTTCATCGTAGACCAGCAGTCGAATGCGCTGTGGGACATGCAGTTTATCTGGCCTTTTAAAGCCGAGTACCGCGTCATCTATCTCGATGATGACTACCAGACCACCATCATCGGACGCAGTAAACGTGATTATGTCTGGCTGATGTCGCGTCAACCAGGCATGGATGAAAGCAGTTATAAATCATTACTGACATTCATGGAATCCCAGGGATACGACCTGGATAAAGTACAGAAAGTGCCACAGATCTGGCCACAGAAATCAGAAACTGCACACAATCCCACGGAGGCTAAGGCGCAATGAAGATCGCAATCATCGGTAGCGGTATCGCGGGCAATGTCGCTGCATATCATCTGAACAAAGAACATGACATTACTCTGTTCGAACAGAACAGTCACATCGGCGGGCATACACATAGCCACATCATCGATGATGTCAAAGGAAAATTAAATATAGACACCGGCTTCATCGTATTGAACGACAGGTCCTACCCCAATTTTATCAGCTTGCTGGAAGAACTTGAAGTTGACATACAGAAAACAGAGATGAGTTTCAGTGTCAAATGTGAACACAGCGGACTTGAATACAATGGTAACAACCTCGACACGCTGTTCGCTCAACGCAGAAATTTATTCCGGCCCGGGTTTTACAGGATGATCGCTGACATCCTGCGTTTCAATCGTGAGGCGACCGAGGCCATCAACAACACGCATAGCGACCAGAGCCTCGGTGAATTCTTGCATAACAATAATTACAGTGAAATATTTATCAACAAATACATCGTGCCGATGGGTGCTGCTATCTGGTCGACGAACCCGGATGATATGTTCAGCTTCCCCGCCAGGTTCTTCTTCAAATTCTTCTTCAACCATGGTCTGCTAAGCGTAAACGACCGCCCCCAGTGGTACGTAATTAAGGGTGGCTCTAACAGTTATGTAAAGAAACTCATCATGGGCTTCGAAGACAAAATACGGACGGACTGCCCGGTAGATAAGATCGTTCGCTATGATGACTATGTTGAGATACATACACAGAGACATGGCGTTGAAATATTTGATTATGTATTCATCGCATCACACAGCGACCAGGCATTGAACATGCTGCAACAGCCTACAGCCCAGGAACGCGAAACTCTGTCAGCCATCCAGTACCAGAAAAACGAAGCTGTACTGCACACAGACAGATCGCTGCTGCCGATCAGGAAAAAAGCCTGGGCATCCTGGAACTACCATATTCCCAGAGATACCAGGACCAATGTAGCACTGACCTACAATATGAATATCCTGCAAGGAATCAGCTCAGAAAACACATATTGCGTCACGCTGAATTACAGCGATCAGATCGATAAGAAAAAGATCATTAAAACCATCGAATATCATCATCCGATATTCACACCTGAAAGCATCATCGCGCAGGAGAATCACCGATTGATCAACGGTACCAGCAGAACATACTACTGCGGCGCCTACTGGCGAAATGGTTTTCACGAAGATGGCGTGGTAAGCGCTATCAATGCTCTTTCACACTTCAAACAGGATATCAGTCATGAAGAAAAGCTGTCTTTACGTTGGGCAAGTTAGGCACCGCCGCTTCACCCCGAAAACACATCAGTTCAGCTATAAACTGTTCCTGATGTACCTGGACCTGTCTGAACTGCCTTCAGTTTTCGATCGCTTCTGGCTATGGTCTATCGAAAAAGCAAACATCGCGAGCTTCCGTCGCAAGGACCATCTCGGTGACAAAAAGCTGCCACTTGATATCAGTGTACGCAACCATATCGAGCAAGAAACAGGCATTCGTCCACAGGGGCCTGTTCGCCTGCTCACACATCTGAGTTACTTCGGTTTCAGGTTTAACCCGGTGAGCCTGTATTACTGTTACGACATTGATGACGAGAATCTCGAGTTCATCGTTGCTGAAGTTAACAATACACCATGGGGCGAACAATACTGTTACCTGCTGGACTCCAGAGATAACCTGGCAAACACGGACCATTCTGATAACAAGCTTCATCGTTACCATGAAGACAAACGTTTTCATGTCTCACCTTTCATGCCGATGGATATGCAGTACGACTGGCGATTTTCTACTCCAGGAAATGCATTATCAGTCCATATGGAAAACTATCAGCACAGTAAAAAAGTGTTTGACGCAACACTGAAACTAAAAAAACGTGAGATCACGAGCAAGAACCTGGCAACGGCGCTGATCCAGTTTCCGATGATCACGATGAAAATCGTTGTAGCCATTTACTACCAGGCGCTGCTGCTATGGCTTAAAAGAATACCTTTTGTTAACCACCCTAAAGTCGAGGCACCAGAATCGGTGAAATCAGTATGAAGTCGAATACCATCGCACTCACCAGACCAGAGAACCCAGGGTCTGCTTATCGCTGGATAGACCAGTTTGCAAAAAAGATTTTCCTGTCAAAGTTCAGCGAGATAAGACATGGCAGGATAAAGCTAATCGAAGGCCATACCGAACATAACTTTGGTAAGCATGATACTGACTTCCCTCTACATGTTTCGATCACCGTTCATGAGCCCAGCTTCTACAGTGATGTCATATTTGGCGGCACAGTCGGATCAGGTGAAGCCTACATGGCGAGGAGCTGGGACTGTCAACAGCTGACCGACCTGGTACGCATCATCCTGCGTAATGAGGATGTACTCAACTCTATCGATGGCGGTTTCGGCAAACTGATGCTGCCGTTACACAAGGCTTTTCACTTCCTGCACCGAAATTCACTTTCTGGAAGCAGAAAAAATATCGGCGCACACTATGATCTCGGTAATGATATGTTCGAACGCTTCCTCGATCCGACGATGATGTACTCCAGTGGCATCTTCGAATATGAGGAGATGAACATGGAGCAGGCCAGCATCGCAAAACTGGACAGGATCTGTCAGAAGTTACAGCTTAATGAGCATGACCGGGTACTTGAGATCGGCGCGGGCTGGGGCGGCTTTGCACTCTATGCTGCAAAAAATTACGGTTGCCATGTCACCACCACCACGATCTCGCAGCAGCAGTTCGAATACGCCAGCCAGAGAATCAAAGAAGCAGGCCTTGAGGACAGGATCACCCTGCTCTGCGAAGACTATCGGAAGCTTACTGGCCAATACGACAAACTGGTCTCCATAGAGATGATAGAGGCTGTAGGCCATGCTTACTATAAAAACTATTTTCAACATTGCAGCAAACTTATAAAACCGGAAGGCATGATGTTACTGCAATCTATAACTATTGCAGACCAACGCTACCAGGCAGCTATAAAAGAAGTCGACTTCATACAACGTTATATATTTCCAGGCGGTTCTTTACCTTCAGTGAACGTTATAGCAAAAAATGTAGCTGATCATACAGATATGCGTTTTTATCAACTCGAGGATATCGGACCACATTACGCTATCACCCTGGCCAAATGGCGTGAACAATTTTTTAACAACCTGTCACAGATAAAAAAGCTCGGTTACTCCGAAACTTTTATTCGCATGTGGAACTTCTATCTATGTTACTGCGAAGGCGGCTTTAAAGAACACTCCATCGGTACTATACAGCTGTTATTAACAAAACCATTGTGTCGACGCGAGCCTGCGTTAAATTTTAAAAATATATTGTGATTTCACATAATCTTCACTATGGCTTGACATTCCTTTCACATCGGATTGTTTAATATGACAACTCAAATCAACCAATCCTGATAATTGCGGGAGGAAGCAAAAATGAAAATCAACAACATATACAAACACACACTCGTCGCCAGTAGCGTCGTCATTAGCACAGCAATGTTCACTGGCTGTAGCAACGATGATGAAGCTGCGCCAGCAGATAGCTCATCAGTACGTATCATTCATGCGTCTGCCGATGCGCCACCTGTGGACATAAAACTGGACAATGCAGTGGCTGTACCTGCCCTGGATTACCCACAGAGCACTGGATTCGTCAGCATCACTGCTGGAACTTATGATGTCGCTGTCGATGCTATCGTACCTGGTGGAAACCTGGAAGGCGTTATTACAGTCCCCGATTTTGCTTTCGCGAAAGACCAGCGAAATACCGTGGTAGCGCTTGGTGATGTAGCGAATAACAGCATCAGTGCATTCGTCGCTGCAGAAAGTGCAGCAACGCCTGTCGCAGGTGAAGTCGCAATATCTGTTTTACATGCTGCAACTACAGCCGGAAATGTTGATGTTTATGTGACCGCTCCGGGCGTGGCTTTAGGCTCGGTAGATGCGAATTTTACATTTGATTTCAAAGGCCAGGTAGATGCCGGCGCATTACCCGCTGCAGAATACCAGATCCGAGTAGTCGCCAATGGTGACAATACAAAAACTGCTGTTTATGATTCAGGCACTGTCGATCTAAGTGGCTTTGCCGGTCAAAAGCTGTTATTGCTCGCTGTGAATACCGTCAATTCGACTACAAAGGCGACATCACCGGTAAAGCTAATGGCCTATACCGATACAGCCCAGGTGGAGTTGCTCGATACCAGGACAACATCGGGTGCAAGGGTTGTTCATTTATCACCAGATGCAGGAACAGTAGAAGTGTTTGCTTCTAGTGATGCATTAGGAAGCGCCTCACCTGTTGAGCTTATTCCTTCGTTTAGTTACACAGAATCTATACCTGGCACAAACAGCTATGTGCCTGTGCCAGCAGGTGACTATATCTTTGACGTTACTACAGATGGTTCAGGTATAGGTACTGGATACGTATCACCTACGATTGCTTTAGAAACGGCTGTAGAATATACAGCTATCGCTGCAGGTTATCTTTCTTCGGGAGCGCCGGTATTCGACCTGCTGCCAACTGTGGATAGTAACCGTTCAATCGTGACCCAGGCCAGTGTCAAGGTTGTACATGGTGCACTATTGGCAGGCACCGTGGATGTCTACGTTACACCAGCAGGACAATATACAAAACAAGAGGTAGAAGGTGGCATGGCCGGTGACCCATTACTTGATGATTTCACTTTTGGTACAATAACCGATTATGTAACTGTTCCTCCAGGTGACTATGATATCCGTGTTGTAACTGATGGCGGTGCAGGTACGGCGGCAATAGATGTGCCAGCCTTCAACCTCGCTGCAGGTTCAGTATCAACAGTGATCGCTCGTGAACCAGTAAGTGGTGGCGGAACACCGACTGATTTTAACCTTATCGTGTTAAGCAACCAGTAATCGATTGACAGTTTGAAACCGACGACTGGTGAGGCCTATGCCTCACCAGTCATTATTATTTTTATCCGGACAATAGCGTATATCGAAAACAGATGAATCCTGGCGAATCAAAGAGTGTATTACTTATCGAAGATCATGCAGATATTGCTGAAATGGTCGGCGCTTACCTGGAAAATAGAGGTTACATTGTTGATTACGCAGCCGATGGAATCACCGGTTTGCATCTTGCAGTAAGCAATAAATATGACGCCATCATCCTTGATTTAATGTTACCCGGCATGGATGGGCTAGAGGTCTGTCATAAAGTTAGGAATGAAGCAAAAAATGATGTGCCGATCATCATGTTAACAGCAAGGGATACTCTGGACGACAAGATCAAAGGACTCGATAAAGGCGCAGACGATTACCTGATTAAACCCTTTGCTATCCAGGAACTCGAAGCGCGGATAAGATCACTCATCCGGCGACATTCCGGTGATATAAGAAAAGAGATAATCAATGTGGGTGAATTATCGATTGATACATCGACGCTTAAGGTTCAACGCGGTGATAAAGAACTTGTTATCACACCCATAGGCCTCAGGATCCTGTCGGTATTGATGCGTGCATCACCTGCTGTGGTGAGCCGTAGTGAACTTGAACGACAAGTATGGGGTGACATACTGCCCGATAGCGACACCCTGCGAAGCCATCTATACAACTTGCGAAAAGTTATCGATAAACCATTCGACAAGAACTTACTATTAACGATTCAGGGCAGCGGTTTCAAGATAGTCGATACTAATGAAACATCGTAAAGGGCTCATACAAAAGATTAATCGCGCCTTCATCCTTCAAGGCATATTTATCAGCATAGCGGCATTACTCAGTGTATTTTTTGCCAAAATTGTTCTTGAAGAAACACTTATCAAGGAAGCAATAAAACAGGAAGCCGAATATTTCTGGCAACAATATCGATCAGACAGTTCCTTCCCTCTCCCCGACACGCAGAACCTGACCGGATATTTTGACATAGAACAGCTGCCAGATGACATCAAGGCAAAACTACCTTTGTCACCGGGTTTTCATGAAAGCATTGAACAGGGGATCGTCACATACAAGACCAGGTTACAGGATAAAGTTCTGTACCTGCTCTATTATCGTACTCAGGTGGATTCGCTAGTAATGTATTACGGCCTCTTCCCGCTAACCTTGATACTGATTTTCCTCTACACTACTTTATGGTTCTCCTATCGATTCAGCCATCGCGTGGTTTCACCGGTTAGCTGGCTTGCTAACCAGGTCGATAAAATCGATTTCGACGCCAAAGAAATATCGCTTATCGAACTCGACAAGATTCCATTTGAAACTGGTGACGAGATCAAGCTACTTGCCAACTCGATCATTCACCTGGGAGAAAGGCTGGATAACTTCATCGAACGAGAGAGAAATTTTACCCGTGATGCCAGTCACGAGTTAAGGAGCCCACTAACAGTCATTCGAATAGCCTCAGACATGTTGTTATCTGAACAGGACCTGACACAGCCTGCACAAAACAGCGTCTTAAAAATCAAACGTGCCACAAAAGACATGGAGGATTTAACAGAAGCATTTCTGCTTCTCGCTCGCGAGTCTGACAATGCATTATCTACAGGTGAAGTATGCATCAACGATATTATTGATGAAGAAATCGACAGGGCCCAGGCTTTCAACAGGACAAAAAAAATACCGATTAACGTTTCCTCAACTGGCAGCCTGCTGATCCCGGCACCTGACAAGGTAATCTCTGTATTACTCGGCAACTTGATACGAAACGCTATCCTTTATACCGAGCACGGTCATATCGACATCACTATAACCCATTCAAGCGTCATTATTAAAGACAGTGGTATTGGTATGCCAGAAGACCAGGTAGAGAAGATTTTTTCACCATTTTATCGAGGCAATAACACCGCAGCCGTTGGCCATGGCGTTGGCTTAACTATCGTCAAACGACTATCTGATCGATTCGGCTGGCCGTTAAGGATAGACAGTGTCCCTGAAAAAGGTACCCGCGTTGAAATCCTGTTCAAAGCAGAAGAATAGAGCATTACGGGGTCTTGCTACTACTGTTCTTGCTATTGTAGGTTTTTTCTAACTTGTGAGACTGAAAACACGATCAGAAAAACAAGAATAGTTAAAACTTGACACGTTTCAGTTCAGTTTCGATGTTTGAAACGATGCGTACATCCAGTGGATCGATGGCACTCTTGAAATTAGCCACCAGATTTCCATCACTATCTATCAGGTATTTATGAAAGTTCCACTGCGGATAGGTACCTGAGGCTTCGGCGAGTTTCCGGTAGAATATGTCAGCATTATGATTAGCAACGCGGGTCTTGCTGAAAATCGGGAAATCCACGCTATATGTCAGCCTGCAGAAATCTTTTATCTGTGCCTCAGTACCCGGCTCCTGGTTTCCAAAGTCATTCGACGGAAAACCCAGCACGACAAGGCCCTGCTGCTGATATTGGCTATAGAGTTTTTCCAGCGAATCATATTGATCTGTATATACACATCGGCTGGCAGTATTCACCACCAGCAGTACTTTGCCCTGGTATTCATCACACAGGTTGACTATTTTGTCATTATTTAAGGTGCGCACATCGGTATCGAGTAGATCTGAGCAGTTACTAGCTAGCAGTTGAGAGCTGCTTATCAGTGTGAAAAATAATGTCACAATAAAATATATGTATTTCATTGGAGATCTCTTATAGTCAACATTAAAGTGGTAATTTTTCCAGTGAGGTGAACTTGATAACACCATTCGGCAACTTGCGTAGGCGCTTTACTCCCTCACCGCCTGTCCAGATATCGATACCTTCAGCAATTGCTTCACGCAACTCTGCCAGGTTGTTGCGTATGTTTTCATATTGGTATGCACCGCTAAAAGTGACACCTAACACATCTGCCTGAAAACGATCAACAGCGCTCACGATCTGGTCAAGAGGCACCTCTCCACCCAGGTTGATAACAGTGATATTTCGCGAAGATAAAAGTGCCGAAACCATCAACAGACCAAGGGTGTGCTCTTCACCCGGTAAGGTTGCGAGTAACACTCTTGGTTTTTTTGCTGTTTTCTGCAATACGGATATTTCACTATTGAGGAACCTGGTCAGCACTTCCGAAAGCAGGTGTTCTTCGAACACCTGCAGTTGACCCATCGCCCAGCGTTCACCAACGATTCGGAGCAAAGGTATCATGGTTTCAGTGATAAATGACTTCATACCCTGCTGCTGACAAATATGTGACAGAGTCTCCTCGAGTTCTGAACCATCAGTCGACTGCAATACCTTTAGAACCTGGTCAATATTTTCATTCGAAGGCATCCCCGGGTAGAGCTCTGCTTCCAGAATGCCCAGCTCAATATCACCTAAAGCGACGATTTTTCCTGGTCGCATGCCCTGGTCGAGCAATCGACGAATCCTCTGCAGACGACGCAACTGATCTTCGGGGTAAACTCGCTCACCTTTGTCGTTACGAGATGGTTCAGGAAATCCGTAACGGCGTTCCCATATACGCAAAGTATCTCGCGCAATACCACTGTCACGTTCAACAGCGCCAATCGTTAAAAAATCATAATTCATGGCACAACTATACCGCAATCTAAAAAAAAATCAATAATAATGAATTTTGTCCTAGACAAAATAAATTATTTCCTTATAATGAAATCATGGCTCGGCGCAATAGCGCTGATACATTGAAAAACACCTAATGTTTTATATGTTTGAAAAACTATTAATTAACCGGAGAAACATCATGCTTAATTATGAAAAAGAAAACCTTGCTACAGAACAGTTTTATGACAGGGCCATGCTAGCAGCAGAATTGGAAGGTATCGAAATTCTAGAGTCATACGTACCTGGAAGCCGTCTACATGAAGTCATCAACAATCCCATCGATAGCGGTATTGATGAAGGCTAGGATTTACCAGTAACAACTCTATTGGGTTCGAATGTCAGCCATTTATCCTGTTTTTTGTAAGACTCATGCTGAAATTTCTGTACCCGCCGGGGGGATTAAGTCCTTCCGGCACTTTTTTATTATCTCCAAAAAAATTGGTGAGAGTGCAACACGATGATGAAACTTACGATATTCTACGATGGCTTATGCCCACTATGCAGTGCAGAGATAAAACAATTGAAGTCATATGATTCTGACCACAGGCTGTCATTTGAAGACATTCATGCAGCTGATTTCGTACAGCGCTTTCCATACATCGACCAGGCAAGGGCAAACAGGATACTGCACGGACAATTGAGCAATGGCGAGATAATATATGGTCTTGATGTTACCTGCCACGCATGGAGATCCGTCGGCAAACATCGTTGGATAACGTTATTACGACTGCCTGTGATCCGATGGTTTGCAGATTTAGCCTACCTGTTTTTTGCACGTTACCGGAATACGATTGCGAGCCTTTTTACTGGTAGACGCAGTCATATTTCCTGCCAGAGCTGCAGGGCTCCGGATTAATTATCGATACAGCCTGAATACGCTCTCGAATTTCGATATGTGGATAAACGGCACTGAGATATGTGGATAAACGGCACTGATAAGATAAGAATGTTTCATGAAAGCACAATTTTTAACACCCTTCCCCCTGATCATGGCCATGTTGATCCTTAGCCTGATGATATTTTCCGGACTAACAGGCAGGGTTAACGCGGCACAGCCAATAAGCGATCATCTCATCATCGATGACAGAAGAATTGATGGCTTTATCTCAAACCTTGGAACCCGATGGCGGCTTATCACCGATAATGTCATGGGTGGAATCTCCAGAGGAACGCTCACAGTTGACACCTACAAGGGAAAAAATTGTCTGCGGATGCGTGGTGATGTCTCAACAGAAAACAATGGCGGTTTCGTACAGATGTCACTGCCTATGTCAGAGCATGGTGAGTTTGATGCATCTGCCTATACAGGTGTCGAACTAGAAGTTGCAGGCAACGATGAGCAATACAACATCCATTTTCGTACAGACGATCTATGGTTTCCCTGGCAATCATATCGTGCCAGTTTTACCGTTAACAGCGAGTGGCAGACATACCGTATACCTTTTGCCAGCCTGCAGAGATACAGGACGATGCAGTCCTTTTCCGCTGATGAATTAGAACGTATCGGACTGGTTGCCATCGGCAGAGAATTTCAGGCAGATCTCTGTTTAGCGTCTATCAGGTTTTTTACTGAATAGTTCGATATTTATCATCGACTGGGAGAATCAGAACATTGTCTGGTAACGAAACAGTGGTGAGAAATCACGTCTGGTGTAAAACCTGTGGAGGCCATCTATATCCCGATCACCCGACGATTGGACTGATCGATATTCCTGCAGCTGTCATTAAAGCTTTACATTTGTTCCCGCTTTTTATGTTCACTACCAGGAAACTGTTCACATAATGAAAGATGGTTTGACTACGTTTAAAGATTTACCAAAAGAAGCCGGAGGATCTGGTGCTGTATTAGACGAAAGAATTTAAGGACGCCTGACGGTACTGTCAACTTAACTTCTTTAGGCAGTGAAATTGTGGATGTCCTTTATTATTTCTGTCCATTTAATAACAACACGCAGCCATTGATGTACCAGCACCAGGTTACATCATCGTAGATTGCTGTCTGCTTAATTTACAATGTGACTTAATGTAATAAAAAATCGTCTATACCTCCACATATCCTGATCAAAAAAAAAGACTATATTAAATGGACACTTTACCCAGTATTTTAGCCATCGTGCTACTGCTTGCCACTAACGGCTTCTATGTGGCGGCCGAATTCGCCCTTGTCAAAGCACGCGGGTTTCGCATCGAAACGCTAGCAGCCGAAGGAAGTGCCACAGCAAAACTTACCGTGCGCATTCAGTCCAACCTGGAATCTTATCTCGCCGCCTGTCAGCTTGGTATTACCATGGCATCACTTGGCCTGGGCTGGGTAGGCGAACCTGCTGTTGCTGCACTTCTCGAACCCCTGTTTACTGAACTGGGCATGTCTGAATCAATGGTTCACACCAGTGCCTTTATTATCGGCTTTTTGATCTTTTCTGCACTGCACATCGTTGTCGGAGAGCAGGTGCCAAAAACGTTTGCTATCCGCAAAGCAGAACCTGTTTCCATGTGGGTAGCCTACCCACTGCACGCTTCTTACCTGCTGGCCTATCCGCTGAACTGGATACTCAGCCGTACAACCAGCGCTATTCTCTCTCTGTTCAATGTCGCCGAAGCATCACATGCTGAAGTGTTTAGCAGCGATGAAATAAAAGACCTGGTAGCGACTTCAAAAGAGCACGGTGAAATTCACGAAAGACAGGCCAGCATGCTACATAACCTGTTCGAGTTTGATCAAAGACAGGTCGGCCGTATCATGATTCCAAAAAGTTCGGTAAAGAGTCTGGACGTCGCCACCCCCCCTGATGACAACCTGAGAATCATCCGCGACACAGAACATTCACGTTTTCCGTTAATCGACAGCAGCAACGACGACACCCTTATCGGCATCATCCTCACCAAGGACATCCATCGCGCCATGCTGCTGGGTGAAAATGAACCCTGGGCAGACTTAAACCGTTTCCGCCGCGATTCCATGGTCGTTCCTGAATCACAGCGCATAGCCAAACTGTTTGATTTAATGCGTATCCGCCGCGCCCATATGGCCTGCGTGGTTGATGAATACGGTGCCTTCATTGGTGTTATTACACTAGAAGATTTGATAGAAGAAATAGTTGGCGATATTCAGGATGAAACCGATGCCGATGAACCAGGTACCGCAGTCACAGTTATCGATGATACTCACTGGGAAGCTGACGGCCTGATTTCACTTACCGATCTGGAACGCTCAGTCGGCCTTAAAATCGACGACCAGCTTGATGCCAACACTTTAAGCGGTCTGTTTATGCAGCGTCTGGGACGTCTGCCGGAAACTGGTGACGAAATTTTTGAAAACAATTACCAGTTACGTGTTCTGAATACTGATGAACACCGTGTTGGAAAAGTACATATCAGCTACCAGGAAATTATTTTCAATGAAGATAATAATTTAGCCGCTGAAAACATTACCATGACTGAAACGGATGACACTGAACAATCTGCAAAACTGGACGCAGAACATTTGCTGGTAAATGATTCAGGCATAAGCGGGAGATAATCATGTCTGCAGAAGCACAAAATACTGAAATTCAGGACGAATCCAGCCAGCAAGGTTTACCTGAAAAGATCGTTGCTGATCTGGATGCGGGTAATCATGAGACGATAACGACGATACTGGAAGATACCCATCCTTCTATCGTTTCCAACCTTATCGAGTCACTGCCGCAAGAACGCAGTGATGCCCTGCTTGAAGCATTAGATAGCGACTACCGTAACCTACATTATAGGCTTTCTCAGTTTTCTCAGACTGGCTTCACTCTTTATTATTACTGTAACTACTCCAGTTGAAAGTAAGTCAGCACCTTCTCGATCAATTCTTTACGTCCACTGCGCACCGGGTAGACGGCATGTACACGGTGTTCTATCAACGGCGCCTCTTCAACCAGGAAAAGTTTTTTTGCTTTTATTGCCGATGCAACCATTACTTCAGGCAGGTAGGCCGAACCGCCCAGCGACTCTATATAGGACAGGGCCATGGAACCGCTGGCCAGCCGGGTCTGCGGCTCCGGCGCATCGGGAAACAGACGACGATGTTGCAATGCATGTGTCAGACCCCAGTCCACCATCAGGTAGTTTTCAGCAAGGGCATCTTCAAGAGACAGTCCTTTTTTGTCAGCGACAAGTCGTAAAGGTAAGCCGCCAATGTCCCAGATTTGCAAAAATTCAAGCTGCGGCGGCTCCAGCATAAACGCCAGATCAAGTACACCGTCTAGCAGCTTGCGGGTGAGAAGTTCAGGCGTATGCGATTCTGCTATTAGCGCGACTTCAGGCAGAGCTGATCGCATGCGTATTAGCCATTCCTGCAACAGCACATCCCATAAGCGCAGGCTGCCTCCTACGGACAGTTGCAATTTTGTACCGCCCGCACTCGTTTCCTGGCGAATCTTGCGCCACTCTGAAATCAGAAAATCTGCCCGGCTGACAAGGCGGTTACCTTCTGGCGTCAACTGGATATCACGCTTAATTCGATCAAACAGTTGCACCCCTAGCATTTGCTCCAGCATTTTTATGCGAGAGCTGACTGCCGCCTGCGTGAGAAACATCGCCTCAGCCGCCTGCCCAAAATGCCGGGTACGGCTAACCTCCAAAAAAGTACGTAATAGCTCAATATCCATAATAAATATAATTTATCAAATTGATAGAAATTTATAGTTATATTTATCATAAAACATACCCTAAAGTACACCCTAAATGTAGTCAGGAGGTGTACTGTGAGTCAGAAAAACTATCAAATTATCGAAGACCAGGCGTTAACAAGTTCAATAATCAAGCAGCAGGTGGGCTGGCGCGATATGCTATCTACCCTGTTACAGCGCCATCACAGGGCCCTGCTAACACGCTGTTATGTCTATCTGAAAAACCGTGAAGACGCAGAAGATGCCGCACAGGAAACTGAGTTACGCGTATTTCGCGCGATCAAAACCTTCCGCGGAGAATCCAGTTTTCGTACATGGCTGTTTTCTATTGCCGATCGCCAGTGTTACGACATCGCCCATAAACGTTCACGTCATATCATCGACGATCATTTGTTTGCCCTGATCGAAATACATGATAAACAGGTACGTAAGATAACAAAACCGGACGAACATCAGACCGTCGTCGTCAACACCATCCTTACCCAACTGCCAGAACGGGAACGCGACATTCTCGTGCTGCGTTTCTACGTGGATCTATCATTACAGGATATATCAATAACACTTGGCCTTGGCCTGAGCGCGACCAAGATGCGTCTTTATCGTGCACTGGAAAAATTCGCTGTTGACCTGCAGAGAACAAAATGCAGCATGAGTTACAACACCGCGATTTTAGTTACGTAACAATTGAATTAAAGAGTCCGCTTAACTAAACTTTATAATATAAAGAAATAATAAATTAATTGTGACCCCGTCGGTCAACAGCATGTCTAACAATTCCATGATCTTTTAAAACACACTATTGACTTAAATAGAGAAAAAAGAAAAAACATAACAGGTACCAATTACGATGCCTGTTATGTTAAAAATGACAAACTAAGGTGAATACTTGTCTATGCAGGCAAGAAATTCTGATCTAACGAAAGCTTTAATTGGGCAGCCTTCGCTAAAAAAGAAGGCTTTTCACATTTTTTTAAGCATGCTATATATAGACGTAATAAATAGTCTACCGGTCACAAAATATTCTCATAATATTGAATTAAAAATGGATGCCACATAAACATACAAAACAACTGTTACAGAAAACATGATGCCTGCTGTTTAAAATCTATTTGATTTATTATCCTGACCGTTGAGCCTGTTACTCGTTTTTATTTTTCTATCTGGTCTCGTACTAAAATCTCCGTGATAGACGAATGGTAATTTACTACTGTGATTTTCCAGCTGCACAGTACCTGTAATCATATACGGTAGTTTAGCTTCTGACATCAGTTGCGGCATAAGCGACAACACATCTAAAATATTAACATCTACCGGCACTTTCAAATGCTGCTTCTGCCGTGAATGCAGCACTGCTACATCAGACCAGTATTTACTTGCAATCAGGTGATTCTTTACATGAAACTTCATATCGATATGAGCAACATGAATATCGAAATCATTTGGATTAATCACCGATAATGAAAACACTACCCTGGAAACAGGAAAATTCACCCCAGTTAACTCGACGTTAACGATTTCAACTTCTGGCGACACAGGTTTTAATACCGTACCTGCACAACCATAAAGCAATATAAAACCAGATACTACAAAAATAATTTTAGCCTGCAAAAGAACCACCCGCCTCTCTCCTAAAGATTTACATCTACTTAAGTTTTTAGCTTAACAATAAATCTACATATAAGACGTGATATCACATCGATAAGTCACTTTTTGTAGATAAAAAAGAAATTGAGAAAGTTTCAGCTGGTGCGCTTTCTCTAAAAAAAGGGCCAGTAACAAAATGCAATCACTTGCCTTTATCACTGGCCCTTTAGTTATTACCCATCTTTTTAACTTTAGAAAATCTCTCTATTTTCCTGTTAACCTCCCCTTAAATATGGAGAATCAGCGTGGACACCGTGTTATTGATTAATGATTTTTATTTCAACGCGACGGTTTTCAGCACGACCTTGTGCCGTCTTATTAGTAGCAAGTGGACGGCTCTCTCCATAACCGACTGCCGTGATGCGCTTCGCCGATATCTCACCAACCTCTGTTAAGAATTTACCGACCTTCTCGGCACGTGCCTGTGAGATTGTTTTATTTATATTATCAGAACCCGTTGAATCGGTGTGTCCAGATACCTCTATACGCGCATTAGGGAAGATCTTGATCGCCCGAATGATCTTGTTCATCAATGGGAAATTAACCGTCTGTATTTCACTTACGCCGGATGGAAACAGGAAGCCATGGGCAGATATCAAAACATTTTGTCGCTGAAGATAAACGTTGGCTTCTTCTGCAGTAAACATAGCCTGCACGGTTTCAAATTGTTCTTTAACCGCGCGATCGATTGCCTCCAGGGCCAGACGTTCTTTCTCAGTTGACGCCAGCTGCTTGCCATAACCAACCTCTGCACTTTTGAGCTTATCAATTGAAGCTTTTAAGCCGAGCACCACCGCTTCGCTGGATTGATTGAACGGAAGCTGTCCACCTATCGGCTCATTAACGGTACTGAGTTGAGCCTGATGCCAGAGCACTACATCTTCCAAGGTGTAATCACGACGATCAAAATCTTTGACTGTTTCGGTGATAGCCGCACTCTGTTCAGCCAGATACTTCGCTTTATTTGCCTGTACATCAGCCTTGGCGGTTTGTGTGCGGTCGGCATCCAGGATTGTTACCGCTAGTGCCATCTCTTCTTCAGCCCGGGCGATTGTTTTTGGTGCATACTTTTCCGCACCCTGCTTTTTAGCACTGGCAATAGCGGACTTGGCCTTATCTGCTGTACCCTGTTTCAACGCTGTTAGCTCAAGTTGAGTGTAACCTTCGAGCAGTTTAGGGCGACGTTGTTTTGCTTTTTCGATGTCACCCTCTTCTATCAGCGTACCGGTTTTTTTCAGGTCTTTGTCAATTTTAGCGAGTTTTTCGCTCTGTAAGGTAGCAGCGCCAACTTTCATTGCACGTTCACGGGCACTCAGCACCTCGCTCAGTAACTGTCGGCTGATGTCGGTATCTTTTTTCATCTTATCGATAACTTTTAAGCCTTTCGTCGCTGCCTTACTTGCGGCATCCTTTTTATTGTTATAAGCAGCATCCATTGCACTCTCTAAAGACTTGAGCGCTGTGGCATAACTTTCCGGTGCAAGAAATTCTGAACCCTTAGCTTTGGCATTTTTCACCTCAGAACTAAGACTCGCCACCTGCGGATACTGGTCCAGAACCTGTTCTTGTGTCAGTTTCGGTTGTGACGAAGCGCAGCCAGCCATCGCTATCAGTGCTGCAACTAAACTCAGGCCAAACAGGCCTCTTGTAATTGTAAATTTCATTTTCTTTTTCCTCATTTAAATTTATTGCAAAAGTTGTATGCAAAAAACATCCTTACCGCTATTGTAAGCAAGCAATACATATTGCGCCTAAATCATTCAATACCCCATAACTAAAGACTGCAGTAAAAAGAAAAAGGTCACATCAATTACAGCATGCCTTTTTTACTGAGCGCTATGTGTGGCTTGAAGACACCTGTATCCAGTTTGGCTGTGAGTACTATCACAAAGTTAACGTTTTACAGGAACGACATCAAAACCACTGCGCAGATGAAGGTCGCGTTTCTGTAATGGAACTCAATTTTATATTCGGTCATTTTAGTTTCATTTTCCCGCAATTAAGCAGACTGTACTGCTGACGGTCTTTTTACCGCTTCGGGTTTAAACCTAACCACCTTTTCAAAATCCAGGCTGCTATCACCGAAGTTAATAAGCCAGACCTGCTGTGCCCGCCTGCAGCATTTTAGGTAAGTATCGAACAACGCCCGTTACGGGTTTAAACAATACAAAAATAAGCTGATATTCCTGAAAATATTTGTGACTCAAAAAATTTTTACACGTCTACATATATGTAAACACAATCAATAAAAAATTAATTGTGTTTATCACACTTGCTCTAATCTCTGATTAGGATTATTTACGCTAGTCAATTAGAGCAGAAATAGAATAGCTGTGTTTACACTTTTTGTCTCTCGTAAGAGAGGCTTTTTTTATCGCTTATTAAGCTTCATTAAGTCGTGAATACGTAGGCAATGCTTACAATAACGGGTACAATTTTTCCCATGAAAGCAAAATTAATTGTTATATTAATCAACACGCTCTAGGAATGAAAAACAATCACATGGCATCAAGCTTAATAATCGTCGGCTGGCGAGAGTGGGTTTTATTACCAGAATTAGGGCTGCCTGCAATCAAGGCAAAAATAGACACCGGCGCAAGGACCTCCTGCCTGCATGCCTTCTCAGTAGAACCCTTCACAAAAGATGGAAAAGAATGGGTACGCTTTGGTATCCATCCCCACCAAGATGACAATGATACCGAGGTTTACTGTGAAGCTGAAGTACTCGGCAAACGCATGGTCACAGATTCCGGCGGTCATAAAGAAGAACGTTATGTGATAACAACAGACCTGGTAATAGCCGAGCAATGCTGGCCTGTCGAAATCACCCTGACCAACAGGGATACCATGCTGTTTCGTATGCTGCTTGGAAGAAAGGCCATGGAAAACAAAATTATCGTCAATCCAGCCAGCTCATTTCTACTCGGTAAAAAACGACATAAATAAAATACAGGAATAATAATATGAAAATCGCAATTTTATCACGCAATAAAAAACTCTACTCAACTCGCCGCCTCATAGAAGCTTGCGAACAACGTGGCCATGAACCCATGGTGCTTGATGTACTGCGCTCCTACATGGAAGTTGTGCCCAGTAAGCCGGAGGTGCATATTAAAGGTGAGACACTCAGTGCGTTTGATGCCGTTATTCCTCGAATTGGTGCCTCAGTCACTTTTTATGGTACTGCCGTACTAAGGCAATTTGAAATGATGGGTGCATTCCCTCTCAACGAATCAGTTGCAATATCACGCTCGCGTGACAAACTCCGTTCATTACAACTGCTCTCCCGTAGAGGGGTCGGTTTGCCCAGCACCGGCTTCGCTCATGATCCTGATGATATTCAGGACCTGATCAAGATGGTCGGTGGTGCACCGCTGGTAATCAAGTTACTTGAAGGCACCCAGGGTATCGGCGTGGTATTAGCCGAAACAAAAAAAGCCGCAGAGAGTGTTATCGAGGCGTTCATGGGCCTGAAGGCCAACATCATGGTACAGGAATATATCAAAGAAGCCGGTGGCGCAGATATTCGTTGTTTCGTGGTGGGCGATAAAGTCGTTGC
>RCNF010000188.1_pt1 | contig 29250 bp, 22 predicted proteins | sample 2041311 | NCBI WGS metagenome assembly RCNF01 (sample SAMN09708228, study PRJNA481090) | Marine sediment metagenome, whole genome shotgun sequencing project. | biome: marine sediment; feature: ocean; material: sediment; isolation source: Sewage treatment plant 2 marine sediment (STP2) ...
CCTGTGTCTGGATGGGATCCTCACCCGACCTGCTCAGATATATGTTGCAGCTGAAACTCTCCTAAACGATGTTGTTCGCTCCCAGGAAATACCTGTTACGAAGCTCGTAATCCCAGGTATAATCGGCAGGCAGGGGATTGATCTCTTTAATCAGTTTCAGATTCCAGTCCGAACCCGGAGTAGCATTACCTATGGTGTCTCCTGCCGCAGTAACCATCCAGATAGCGATCCTGTAATTATTGTTGACAGGCCTGTTAAAACGGATTGTAGTGGCCGAATCGACCAGAACGTAGTCCAGGTCAAGACCGGGCAGAAGTTCATCCCAGTAACCGGTGCTAGTAAAACTAGTGCCTTCAATGAAATATGCCCCCTCGACTGCGCCGGTTTCCTGATTGTTGGTTCCATCATCGTCATCCTGAAAAACCCTGATCGATGCGATCTGAGGCTGGACAAGAGAATCGGGCGAGGTGTAGAAGAAGTAATTATCGGCAGGATGTATGTCGAGTATACTGTCTTCAACCAGAGTAGCCTGGCCGACAAATTCCGAGGATTCTGTGGAACCGGATTCGCGGCTTGCAATGGTGGTGAATTCAATGGGGCCGACCTGGGCCACTATTTTGGCTCCGAACAGCCCCTCATGGGGGATGCTGTACGAAACGAATTCAGGCCCGGTAATGGAGAGGCTGATATCACCCATCTCGATACTCTGAATTATCTCATCCTCGTACCCCTCGTAACGCAGACTGACACTGCTCTGGGGACCGAAGCTCCTCTGGCTGTCATGGTTTACATTAACATGCACCTTTTCACCGATGGTTCCTTCCAGTTGAACCCTCAATTCCTGTTCCATCTTCAGATCAGGGAAGAGGGACTGGCTCTGCCCCTCGGTTTCAACTGCGTTCGGCCTGTAATGGCTTATTCCCGACAGAGTGATCTTCTGGTAACCGCTGATATCTATCTGCCCGCCTTCGCCTATAGCACCCGCCAGTATTGGTGGCATGTCCAGAGGCAGGTAGATAGTAGGGATGAGAGAGCCCTCGTCCCTTGATGTACGCAGGCAATTGATGCTGTTCAGGGTGACCCAGGTGTCCCTCAGAGTCCACTCCATTGACCGCTGGTTCAGTGCATCAATGGGAAAACAGCCCGATGTCGAAACAGGGAAGGATCTATAGAACAGCCGCCAGCAGAGGAAACTGCTCCGAAGGGAATGTACAAGTTTCCAGGATACACCTGGATCAACGAGCATATCGCTTGCGTATTCAGCTGCCCAGGGATAGGCGGGAACGAGCATGGGAGCACGCACTCCGGCTGCTCCCGCAGCTGCATTCGCTATAAACAGCGCGATCAATGGCAGAATTACGGTTCTTTTTTTCATACGCAGATTCTAGTCTCCGGCTTGCTCATGGTTCCCATCACTAGTAGTGGAAAGAAAACTCGATACAGGGTATAATCGTCATATTGTATGATATTACTGAATGCCAATAATGAGAACTAAATGAAAAAACTGCAAGTTTACACATTAAGGGAATTCATAGCGCCCTTTCTCCTTTCCTGCGGTATCTTCACTTTTGTGATGCTGCTGGATAAATTGCTGGATCTTCTGGATATGATCGTAAGCAAAGGGGTGCCTGTAAGAACCGTTGTAGAAGTTTTCCTTCTGCTGCTTCCCTCAATGGTGGCTGTGGTGATTCCAATGGGAGTCCTGGCCGGGGTGCTCATGGCAGTGGGCAGGATGGAAGCCGACCTTGAAGTAACAGCGATGAAATCATCGGGCATAAGTATCTTCGTGCTTATAAAACCGCTCATGCTTGCTGCTCTCCTCCTGACGGCAACAATGGTTCTCTTCAATAATTACGTTCTCCCTGATGCAAATCACATGGCAAAGAACCTCCTTCTGGACATCGGTACAATGCGTCCAACTGCAAAGATCATACCGGGTATGTTCGTAGAAGATATTGAGAATTACAGGATAATCGTGGAGGAAAAGGACGATTTGACCGGTGAGCTTGAAAACGTCGTAATTCATGAACGGGTACCGGGTATGCCGGGGAGAACTATTACCGCCCTCAGAGGAAGAATGGAGCCTGTCTCAGCCAATCGTTTCCGCCTTGTTCTTAGCGATGGACAGATGCATGAACTGACGGATAACGGTGAGTATAGAAAACTGGATTTCTCAGTGTATACTGTTGAAATAGTCAGGTCAGATGAACTTATCAGGCAGGACAGGGATAACAGGGGAGACAGAGAACTTTCCGCGGGTCAGATGCGAGCGCTGGTTGATTCTCTTGAAAAACAGGTTGAGTTGTTTGAGGATTCACTGCTCAATACCGGAAGCGCACCCATTCTTGCACTGATCAATGATTCAACAATCTTCTCTGGAAGAACCGCTTTCCCGCCTCCTGACAGCGTTGATGCACGAACATGGTTCAATCTTTCAAGGAATTACCTGGCGCAGCATTCGGGAGACCTCAGGATTCTGGCGGATCGCATTGCTTCACTGCAGCGAAGCATAAGCCGTTACAAGGTTGAAATACAGAAGAAGTACTCCATTCCATTCGCCTGTATAGTATTCGTGCTTCTCGGTATCCCGCTTGGGCTTTCAACCAGGAAGGGCAGCGCCGGTATTGCCCTCGGAGTAAGCCTTCTGGTGATTCTTGCATATTACCTTTTTCTTATCGCCGGGGAACAGCTTGCGGACAGAAGAATGATGCCCGCATTCCTCTCGATGTGGCTTCCGAATATCATACTTGGCGCATTTGGAGTAGTACTTACGGCAAGGAGTCTTCACGAGGGCAATCCTCTCCCTCTGGGCAGACTCCTCGCAGCTTCCAGGTCTTTCTTTACAAAATTCCGCGACAATAAGCCAGGTACTGCCGGGGGCCTGAAAGAAGGCCGTTCCGTATGATTTTCAAAAAGCTGGACGTTTATCTTGCCTTGCGGTTCGTCAGAATGATAATCGTATCCGTGACGTCATTCGTAGTCATTTTCGTAAGCGTCGATGCCTTTGACCATTTCACCAGATGGGTGGACAAGGATGTATCGATTGGCGCCTTTCTGACGTACTACTTCTACGGACTGCCCTACATTATCGTGCTGGTTCTGCCGATAGCCGTTCTCCTGAGCTCACTGTTCCTGATTTCATCCCTTTCCAGAAAGAACGAACTGGTCGCAATGAGAGCTGCCGGAATAAGCATACCCAGGATCATCCTGCCGCTGCTTATCGTCGGAGGACTCACATCGGTCTTTGAGCTTGGTGTGGGTGATTTCATAGTAGCCAACGCCACATACCAGCAGACACTGGTAAAAAGGATTGAAATCGATGGTCAGGAACCAATCAATTATTCGAGAAGAAGCAATTTCGCCCACAGGTCACCGGACGGATCAATACTGGATATCGGATTTTTCAATGGTCAGACCGAAGTAATGGATAATGTTACCATTGAGTGGTTCGATGACAGCAGCAGGGTCATCCGGAGGCTTGATATGGACAGAATGCTGTGGATCGATTCCGCATGGACAGGTATAGGCACAACTGACAGAATATTCGGACCATCCGGGGCGCTTGTTTTCTCAACTGCTGATACGCTGCTTATCCCTGAAGTAACCGAAACACCAGAAAATTTCGGAGCAAGGCAGAAAGCACCAGTGGAAATGAACTTCATCGAACTTCGGAACTATATCGCAAGTGTTGATGAAGCGGGGGGTGACTCAAGAGGAGATCTGGTCGAATTCTATCTGAAGTTCTTCTTCCCCCTCTCAAATCTGATCATGGTATTTGTTGGAGCCCCGCTGGCCCTTAGAAATCCGAGGAGCGGCAAGTCCTCAAGTATCGGCCTGGCCATACTGCTGGCATTCATCTTTTTCTCACTTCTGCGGCTTGGCCAGACCCTGGGTCATAAGGGAGCCCTTCCCCCTCTTCTTGCTGCAAGCATAGCCGATATTGTCTATATTTCTATAGGTGTATTCCTTCTATCGAGGGCATCAAAATCTTAATCGGATACAAGTTTATTTAGTTCGATCAGACACTTGCAGAATACAGGTTCCAGGATGCATATTCATGTCTGTTCCAGAAGAGAATAACTATTCATCTATTACAGCATTACTTTAACCAGGGAGACAGAAATGCCCGAACGTGTATTCAACTTTTTCGCTGGACCGGCCACTCTTCCCTACGATGTGGTGAAAGAAGCAGCAAAGGGTGTCGTAAACTTCGAAAATATGGGAATGTCCGTAATGGAGATATCCCACCGCTCCGCACAGTTCGACCGGATGTTCTGTGAAACACAGAACAACATGCTTAAGATCATGGGGCTTTCAGATGACGAATATGCAGTACTCTTCCTTGGCGGCGGAGCCAGCACTCAGTTCTGCGCTCTTCCTTTCAACTTCCTCAAGGACTCCATGACGGCAGATTACGTTGTCACGGGAGGATGGTCAAAGAAGGCGGTAAAAGAGGCAAAGTTCTTCGGTAACGTCAATATTGCCGCCAGCAGTGAGGATTCCAATTTCAGCTTTATTCCGAAGGAGTTCAACCTGACTCCGGGAGCTGCATACGTACACACTACAAGCAACAACACACTTGTGGGAACTCAGATAAAAGACTTCCCGGAAACAGGTGATGTCCCTCTTGTCAGTGATATGTCATCCGATTTTCTTTCCAGGGAGCTTGACTTCAGCAAATTCTCCCTCATTTACGCCGGAGCCCAGAAAAATATCGGACCTTCAGGCGTTGCTGCAGTTGTCGTCAGACGCTCATGGGTAGAGCAGGCACGCAAGGAAGTTCCCACAATGCTCTCCTATACAACCCATACGAGCAAAAACTCACTTTTCAATACTCCTCCATCCTTCCCTGTCTACGTTGTGGGTCTTGTCATGAAATGGATCCTTGCGCAGGGTGGAATTAAAGCTGTTGAGGCTGCAAACGATAAGAAAGCCGCCCTCCTGTATTCCTACATTGATAACAGTAATGGCTTCTACAAGGGTACTGCGGAAAAGGACAGCAGATCCTTGATGAACGTAACGTTCCGCCTTCCGTCCGAGGAGCTGGAAAAGAAGTTCATAGTCGAAGGCGCAGAGAACGATCTCTTTGGATTGAAAGGGCACAGATCCGTAGGCGGATGCAGAGCCTCGATCTACAATGCCATGCCCTATGAGGGTGTTGAAGCTCTCGTCGAATTCATGAAGAGATTCAAGGCTGCTAACTAGGTAAATGGGGACGGAGGTCGAATACTCCCTCCGTCCCCAACCTCCGTCCCTATTCAATTCTTCTCAGGAATTCATCCTCGCTTATTATTTCAAGTCCCAGATCTCGGGCTTTCTGAAGCTTGTCTCCGGCTCGGGGTCCGGCGACTACAATATCCGTATTTTTCGAGACGCTTCCGGTAACTTTCGCGCCGGCTTTCTCTGCCATTATCCTTGCCTCGGTGCGTGGAATTGATATTCCGCCGGTAAAGACCACTGTTAATCCAAGAAGAGGTTTGCAGTCATCATCGGCACCACTGCCCTGAGGGTTGAACCCGGCATTCAGAAGCCTGTCCACAACACCCCTCGTTATCTTCTCATGGAAAAACCGATAAAGGTTATCCGCCAGAACAGGGCCGATTCCCTCAACGGCAAGGAATTCATCAACACCGGCATCCATCAGTTCATGAAGATCGGAAAATCTACCGGACAGAAGACCTGAGACGGTTCTGCCGATCCCCGGTATTCCAAGCCCGGTAATAAACCTCTGGAGGTTCGTACTGAGACTTTTTTCCAGTTCCGAAATGAGATTGTCCGCAGATTTCTCACCCATTCTGTCCAGTGATACTATTTGCGGCAGAGTAAGAGTGTACAGGTCTGAAACATCCCCAACCAGATCATTATCAGCGAGCTGCTCTGCAAGCTTACTGCCAAGGCCCTCAATATCAAGGGCATCCCTTGCGCCCCAGTGAAAGAGACTCTCCCTGAGCTTTGCCGGGCAGGATGGATTCATGCACCTGTGAGCTGAGGCATCCTCTTCCCTGGCAACGGGTCCCCCGCAAACGGGACAGTTCAGCGGGAACTCGAACCTTTTCCCCCTTTCTCCGTCCGATCTGCCGAGGGATCGTACCACCTCAGGTATCACGTCTCCTGCCCTTCTGACAATCACTGTATCTCCCGGCCTGGCATCCTTCCTGCGAAGTTCGTCTTCATTGTGAAGCGTTGCGCTTGAAACAGTTACGCCTCCAACAAATACCGGCTCCAGCTTTGCGACAGGGGTCAGCTTTCCAGTTCTTCCAACCTGCAGCTCTATATCGATCAGCCTTGTTACAGCTTCCTCAGCTTTGAATTTCCAGGCAGCTGCCCATCTTGGAAATCTTGAGAGAGTTCCCATCTGTATCTGAAGAGAGGCTCCGTTGAGCTTGATGACGACACCATCGATCTCCCAGGGCATTGCACCCCGATTCTCCTCCAGTCTGTGATAAGCATTCTCAACCTCATCAACACCTCTGCATACAGAATTGTAGGGATTCACGGGAATGCCGAGTCTGCCAAGGAAATCGAAAAGAGAATGCTGCGATGTTATCCCCGCGGGCCAGCGTGCAGTTCCATAGGCAATGAAACAAAGAGGTCTGGACGCAGTTATCCTGCTGTCGAGTTGTCGAAGTGACCCGGATGCGGCATTACGTGGATTAACAAACGGCTCCAGCCCCTTGGATTTTCTCTCTTCGTTCATCTTCTGGAAATCATCTTTCCTGAATATCACTTCACCCCGAACTACAAGATTACCGGAGAGATTGGAGCTGAGTTTAAGGGGTATGGACCGAAGAGTTCTGACATTGGGAGTCACATCCTCCCCATCGCTTCCGTCACCCCTGGTTCCGGCCCTCAGGAGAACTCCATTCTGGTAGATAAGGGCAACTGCAAGTCCGTCAAGCTTCGGTTCAACGGAATATACAGGATCCTCCTCAAGCTTCAGTTCATGCCTGATGCGTCTGTCAAATTCACCGAATTCTTCTGCTGAGAAAACATTATCAAGGCTCAGCATTGGCGGATCCCATAGAATGGAGGGGAAATGAGAGACTGGTTGTGAACCCACCCTATGTGTGGGAGAATCTTCGGTCGAAAGTTCGGGCCATTGAAATTCAAGCTCAATAAGCCTCAGCATGAGGGCATCATATTCACCATCGGATATTTCAGACCGATCTTCAGCGTAGTAAAGCCCGTTGTGGTAACGTATCAGTTTTCGGAGATTTTCCGCCTCAGCACTAACACGTTCAGGTATCATTCAATACCTCCATACTCATATGGATTTCCAGGTCGAAAATACCAGTATCATCAGCGTTGCCCCAAATGTAAAAGGCCGCTCCCTGGTGAACTCTCTCGTAACCGCTTTCCGACCTGTTCACTGAATCCAGCGCCGCAACCCATATTTCTGATTTACGGTTCATTACAATAGCAGTCTTAACTTTTCGCCAGCAATCATATACTTCTATTCTCTTTCCATGGAATTCACCCTCCACGGACATGAGGTGTTTCTCTCCCGAATCGACTCTATAGTAACGGTCAGGTGAGTTTCCTGTCATCAGGTTCAGACAGATCTCCATCCCTGCTCTGTCCCCGGGCATGACGGAATACTTTGTGCGGGTCTTAATCAGCGACTTTTTGAGATCTGCTATCATTCTCTTCTTAATTCTGAGCTCTCCCTCTGCGAATTCCCCGGAATAAGAGATTGTAGAATCACTGATTCTGCTGGAAGAGGAAACAGCCGGTTTCTGGAAATGAGTTATCTCCGGGTCACTTTTTCTCCAGCTGCCTGAATGTATGGAAGAATACATTACAAGATCTGAGAAGCAAATCCTTCTCCATCTGTCAATCTTTACTTTCTCGGCAAGTCCATCCTCCTTTGAAGCCATCTCTTCATGGATTGTCTTTGCTGCGCCATTAGATCCCGCTCCCGGTATGGATTTGTGATACTCTTCTGATTGTCTGGTGAGTGTATGCCCCAGGGGCACAGGTTCTCCATCCGGATGCATGAATGTGATTACACTTACAGTCAAGCCCCGTTCAGGATGGATCAGGAGCGATTGAGTTGTCGTTACAATAATATTTTCATTAAAACCGTCTGCATTAATGTCAGCCGTTAAAACCAGCGGAAAACCGTTAACAGTTTGTAACGCTTTCCATTCAGCCTTATGAAGTTCCTTCCAGACAGCCTCCCTCAGGTGAGGAAGATATATGCCGCCGAATACACCATGCCAGAACGCACAGTTGCACTGGCTTCTCCAGAAATGGTGCAGTGCTTCAGTATTCTCCGATCTCCTTACGAGGGGTTCCGCGCACAGTATTCTGCCCTGGAGTTCCTTTGATTCGGGATAAACCGACAGAAAATTACGCCAGAATCCTCCAGTGAGGAAAACCTTCGTATCACCTGACCGACCATGAGTATCGAGCAGTTCCCGCAGCTTATCATATTCATCCCTCTGTGAGCCGTGCAGCGTCCAGGAGCCCATTTCAGTATAGCTTGAAGCGGGAATATAGAAAGGACCCGCAGCTTCGGTCCGGGCAGCCTCCGAAGGAAGTATGGAATCGAGCCATTCAGTAGATTCGACTTCACTGAAAAAGCGATCAAGCCACCGGTCTTCGTAACAGAGTTTATGGGTTCCGGGCCAGACGCCGAATTTTTCCCCGTCATCTCCGTAGAATACCATATTTGCTCCGGCATCATGCATCTCTCTGAGATTCTCTATGACACTTTCAACAGGAGAAAAGGGAATTCGGTATCTTAACTCCTGGTTACTCCCGAGCAGCCTGAGAATTCTTCCTGAATCCTCTGTAATACAGGGGCGAAACAGGTCCATCCCTGAAGCGCCGGCTCTCTTGAGATGTATATCATCAACTACAGCCCACGATACATCAGCCTCTGTCAGAATCGATGGAAGCTGCGGCTCCCAGACCCTCTCGGTCAGCCAGAGCCCGCTTGGTCTTCTGCCCGAAAGCTTTGCAAGAGTATCCGAATAATTCTTAATCTGCTGAACGATATCGAACCTTCTGAATACTGTAAGTATGGGTTCGTATCGACCGCTGGTAAGTAATTCCATTCGGCCCCTCCGGCAGAGTTCACCTGTTCTCTCAATGTAGTCTGGATGGTTGATAGCAAGCCACTCCAGGAGTGTTCCTGAGATGTGAATACCGCTGCTGATGCCTTGATGATTTTCAAGGGTTTCCAGCATCGGCCGGTAACAGTCCTTATACGCTGAATCCATGACATGATCGAAGTTCCCCACAGGCTGATGATTATGCAGGCAGAAGCATATCTTCATAAATACCTTTTCCCGGAATCAGAATGGGCAGGCTCCTAGATGTCATTTGGTTCGTTATTGATATGTCTATATACGATATCGGCTGGAAGAATACCATCGGGATCGATATCGATCGCGAGTATCCGTTCAGCAGCAGCAGGTATATCACCCATGTAGATACCCTCCGTAGAACCGAGGGTCAGGTCCAGATCAATAAAACCTGTTCCTGTAAATACGCGAATTTCATCGAGGATTGAGCCAAGAGGGAAATCCTGTCCGGGCTGAAGCTGTTCTACTCGAAGGTTGAGAGTGCCGGAGGAGTCCGTCCACGAAATTTCCAGTTGAGGCACACCGGGACTGTAAAGCCACTGGGAGAACATCTCCCCATATCCACTGTTTTCAGGTATCCCCATAGCCGAAAATAACCTGCCGAATGAATCACCTGAGTGCCGTAGATTACGAAGTGCTCTGGGAACAGCTCTTTCGAAGGCCGGGATCTCGCGCAGGAGAAACTCTATGACAACCGGGGCTTTTCCGAATATTACAGGATTATGAAGGTGAGATTCGTTCAATCGCGGATCTGCAATAGCGTATTCGATTCCTCCGGTGATCTCTGTAGAGTACAGGTAGTACTTCAAGAATGCCTCGCGCAGCTGGTTTGAGACCGATTCGTCACCTGAAAGCGTAAATCTGTAAACGGACCATGCCGCAAGCACATTTCTCAGATTATCCGAAAGGTATGTACTCCCTGCCAGATAAGCCCTTGCTGCTTCGAATACTATGGATGTAGCGGGAACAGCGGTTCCACGAACAAAAGAATCGGACCACGTTTCATATCCCCTGACCGAGGATAGCATATCCGTTGACAGGAAAAGACACCCTGGACCGGTGATAAACACAGGCAGATCCAGACAGCTCACAACAACAATATCAAGCCTTGCACCATCGAAAGCCATGTTCCGCCAAAGCACTTCAGTGATATCATCGGCAAGATCGATCATTCCCAATGCTGTCGAATCTGATTCAAGGCAGATATATCTGCTTCTGCCATCAGCAATTGCATTTTCCGTGAAACCGCCGACTGCCCAGGAAAGCGGACCTCTGACCCCCTCTATCGGGGAAACATAGGATACGGTAAGTAGAGAATCGCTTACGTTTCTTTGCTGTTCCGCGAGAGGAGCAAAGACTTCGTAACCCTTGTCAGGTACCGAAATATCGAGAGTATAAGCCGAAGGAATACCGCAACCGGGGTAGAACCACATACCGCTCTGGAAGGATGTCGATGGATTGATCTGGAGCCCATACTCCGTAATCCTGTCGGGTGAGGATGATATGAAGCCGTCCCAGTTTCCGGAATACAAGCCTGAAAAAACTCTGGTGGAATCGGCGGTACACAGCACTGAATCCCCCGAGTTCTCAGCTGATCCGGAAAGAACTTCAAAATTTGTTCCATTATCGCAGTACGGGAGATAAATCATCAGCTGACTGTCGGATTGAGTAGATCGGAAATCAATAGTCAGGGAATCCAACACATACATTTCCCTGCCCATTGGATCAACAGAAAGCTTTATTCTGTGTCTGATTTCTGGCGGCACGGTCACATCCGCGTTCACTTCTTCCACAATCTCGCTTCTGATACGATCAGAAAGGTATACAGAACGGGAAATACCGTTGGCCGGTTCGACTATCTCCGATGTGCCCAGTATCCCGGTGACAGATGTCAGAAGAAGATTAGTGGATGTATTTCCGGATTTGATCTGAAGAACCGCCAGTTCACCGCTGCCTCTGTTCCATACCCTTTCCACTACACTCGAATCGCCTATGAGATAAACGACAGTTGTAAAGCCGGGTATATCCCCAAATGGTTTTACATAGTTCGTGTCAAGGTTCAGAAGATCGCCTCCGGAGAGGTATTCCATTCTGTCTGCGGGAGTTGAGCCACAGCCAGGCACCAGCATTGCGGTTATGCATGGTTCGCAATTCTCAGAGGATAATATCAGTTCGACCGGCATCTCGTTCCGGTAAATAAGAGTATCCTCAAATTCCTCTGAAACCAGCGTCAAATCAATGTAAACACCCTTATCGGCATAAATAGATACAATTTCGTCATGCTGCCTGTCCGCGGCTTCCATACCGTCTCCACATGAAAAGGCAAGTGCAGCAATGGAAATTGATACAAAGAACCGAACTGAATTCATTCAGGCCTCCCGCTGTTGCCGCCAGATACAAATAATAATCACAATGGAACCTCTTCGGGTACACCTGAATATATGACCACGCGAACAACATTGCGCAAACATCTGTGTTGACGATGGCAAGCATATTATGCAAATTTCCCGCATGGAGGAAAATACATGGGAATTCTCAATTCACTGATCGCTGATCTTTTTCTTACAGCTGAACTCACTTTAAAGGATTACGCCGTAACGGGATTCTTCGGTATAACATCCTTTATGCTTTTTATTTTCCTTCAGCTTCTGGGAACAAGGATTTTTATCAAGGTCAATGAATCGGGGCAGATAGGTCCCAAGGTTTTCGTACTGGTGCTTCTCGTTCTCGGTCTGGCGGGTGCGGTTTTCAGCTGTTTCATCAGTAACGGTGAAGCCTCTCTTGTTCTAGGTTTTACTGCAGGTCTGTTCATATGGACAGCTTCATGCGATATACCTGAACAGATGCACTGGATATCCCCCCTGAGCAGAAGTGCAGTTATGTTTTTTCTGCCGCTGATCCTGCTGTGGACTGCCGCCATGCTCTTCCTGAGGGAGATCCCCGCTGCTGTTTTCGGCGCAACCGGTTATCCACTTGGAGTCTGGGGAATTCAACTGGCCAGAGTACGTGTGATATCCAAATGGGGTCCATCATCCCTCGCTGCGACAATCCTGATACTGCTGACAGCCGCAATTGCGGGTGGTGCACTGGCACTTGGGGTAGTACACGGGACATTATTCTCCGGCATTATCGGAGGGGTCGTGTTCGCAATAGCAACATGGTCGGCACTGGAGATAATCTGGGAACGCGGAATGGCTGAGAGACCATGGAAGAACAATCAGATCAAAAAATAAAATACATCAATCCCGCATGGACACCTACCGGTCCCTGTTTCAATTCAGTGTAGTAGATTTCATCCGGCTGCGCATCCCTGACATTTCCGTTGTATTCCTGCACTGTCCAGCTGTCGCAGGCAGTACTAAGCACACCTGAGACTCCCACCTGGAATCCGAGGTGTCCCGAAAAGAAGTATTCCATCGTAGCGTCTCCCACAGCAGCTACAGAAATGGCCGTCGCATTTGATGATAAATAGATTGGCCTTACATCCTGCATATGAAAGGCTGCTTCTCCTCCTACTGAAAGTCTCAATCCAAGAGAAGGGCTGCTGAGCGGAATCCTGGTACCAAACTGAAGATCAATGCCGATTAAGGATGAGTGCTCAAGTCCCCCTGCGGTCACTCCGCCTCCGAAACAGAGTCCCCATTTCGCAGTCTCTATTCCGAGCCTGACATTATTGCTCCACTCCGATGCGTCATCCTCAAGACCTGCTCCCGGTTCAGAAGACATCATGATTCCGCCGTATTCAAGATACAGGATAGCGGGAGCAGACTGCTCTATTGCGATAACGGTCCCTCCTTCGATCAGCCGGCCCGACAGGAGCCTTGCGGTAGACTGAGTGCTTTGGGAATCCATTATCTGAAGGAGCCCTCTGCTTCTGAGGTCCTGATATTCATAAATATTATCCGGTATTCCTGTAGAGGAAGCGACCAACGCCATTACCGTACCCTTAGAGACACCCTGATCAAATCCAGCGGGAACTGTAAATACTTCATCTACGGAAGCTGTAAAGCTTATCTCTATGGGGAAAAGTTCCAGTATTGCCCTCGAGGCAAGCTCCCGGGCTGACATAATTGCGAGTCTGTATTTGTCAGGAGTGTAAGGAAGGACTTCCTCTCTTTCAACTGTATTTTTTATTGTTCCGATGAGAATCCCTGCTCCTGAATAGAATCTTCCGAGAACATCGATGGAAACGATTCTGTAGGTTATGAGTGAATCGTTCCGGAATACCGTTCTATCGCTTTCTTCCGGATTGAGTATTGAAAGGGCAAGGAAAACATCAATATTCCTCTCTCCAGCCAATGTTCGAAGTGAGCTCAGCAGAGAATCGGGAGATGTGTCCAGAAAGGAATCGTCTCCCAGGTCTACTATCTGGAATCTGCCGCTTTCCTCTAATTCCTTGATGACTTCTTCGATTAAGAGAGTGTCGGGGGCAAATTCATCAAAATCGATTGAAACAACAGCAAGATGGGGAAGCGCAGCCGAAAGGGTTCCTGTACTAAAAAGCACTATTATGGCAGATCTGACAAATCGCATCCTGATTCTCCCTACTCGATGGTTTCCGCGGGAACAATACTACTTTCCACGAACAGTTCCGAAATACCTGCCATGGGGACTATAATTACGGTATCCCGGTACACAAAGGGAATATAATCACTCCAGCCGGCAAAGAGGGTATCAAGAAGCAATGCGGTACTGCTGTCAGGTTGTCCTCCTTCATCGAAAACAAGTTCAACGTAGATATCTGCCTTGGTGGTATTCATATCATGGTCTGACGTTTCATGAACGCGGGAGTAATAATCACAGGATTGGTTAACTACCATGTTGTCTTCCATATCATTAAAGACCCCTGTACTTGAATGAACAGTTTCGCAGGCCGCAAGTCCTGCAGTATCGGCATCAAAAGAAAGAGTAGTATCACCGGTATCATCAGTCTGTTCTTCGGGGCTGCAGCCTTCAACTGCTCCTGCTAATATTATTTCTTCTGGGATTTCAGCTTCCTCGTACTCCACTTCGTTAATTAACCCGCCGAAACCCACGCTTCCAGTGCCCCCGGAACCGCCTGCGATTACTTCTCCTCCTGCAACAGTATGAAGATCAGTTTCCTGGGCAGTGCTGCTTGAACCTCTGAGATATTCCTCCACAGTATCTGCCAGTACAGCGAACTGCCGGTCTACAGGTTCCGCGTTAGCAGTACCATAGCCGACCGCTTCACTGGTGGTTTCAGCTGAGACATCTTCAATTGAATCAATCCGATCAGCTGGAGCGGTAATTGAACCATCAACAGTGGTTCCCTCAGAATCAAATCCGTCAATACCCGAAGCGGGTAATTCGTCACGTTCTTCTACGAATTGCAGGGTATAAGACACATATTCAGTCTGGCGGTCTCTCGAAAGCTCGGTGACTCTGCCCTTGAATGGCTGATTATCAATTATAAGTTTAACGCCAAGAAGTACAGCGATGATCCCGGCAGCAGCGGGAACGAAAAATTTCCATCGCGCACGACGGTTTATTCTTCTATAAATAATCCACTCCATACTGCGGAATTTGTTGTCTTCTGGAGTAACAAAACTATCTCTCCATGATGTTTCCAGATTTCTCTGGGAATCTATGAGGTTTCTGCACCTTCTGCAGGATTCCACATGATGGGAGACCTCCTTCATCCTCTCTTCCCCCAGCTCATCGTCGAGGAACATCATCAGAGTATCAAAATCAGGGCAGTTCATTCCCATTCTCCAAGCATAGATCCAAGTTCTTCCCTTATTTTAGTCCTTGCGCGGTTGAGTCGGGACATCACGGTTCCCAGCGCAATATCAAGGCTCGCTGCGATTTCAGAGTAACTGAGCTGCTGATCGATCCTCAGCACAAAAACAGCTTTCAACGCGGGAGTAAGCTTATCGACAGCTTTACTTACTGCACCAAGCAGCTGTTCACCTGCAGCTCTATCAGCCACGTTATCTTCGATCACCTGCTGTCCCTCCGCGCTGTAAGCTTCTTCAAAATGCACTTCGTGCCTTCTCATCTTCTTCTTTGCATAGTTAATAGCGAGATTTGTTGTAATCCTGTATATCCAGGTAAAGAAGCGGTACTGTGTGTCGTATCTATCCATGGCCTGCATGGCTCTGATAAATGCGTCCTGAGTGATATCCCAGGCTTCATCATCGCTTCCGCACATCCGCCTTGCCACTCTGAATACACGTTTCTCGTATTTCCTGAATAATTCCCCAAAAGCATCCCTGTCTCCGTTCTTAGCTTTTCTGAGCAGTTGGATGTCAGGATTTTCCTCTTCTCCTGCCATCGAAAGTAATACACCCAGAAGCATCTCTTATTCCCTTTCAGAAATTAATGAAGACAGCGGCGGCTATACCTGTTTCCCTCTCGAATACCTCATTTTCGGTACTGAAAGAAAAGAGGTATGCATCAACGTATGCATCAAGCATACCGAAGAGCCAGGCTGCGGAAGTATACCAGATAAGATCAAGCCTTCGCTGTCTGTGTATCTGGTAGGCCGGATCATCGTTATTGATCCTGGCTTCCTCAGCGGCGAAATGTTCAGTTATCAGCCATGAAAGCAATCCAAGCTCAAGTGTACCGAAAACAATCCCCTTCAGGGGTTCATCGTTGTAGAATTGACCCCACCCGGGAAGTACTGCGGAACGCAGCAGGGCGGTCCCAGGATTTCTCCTGATAATAACGGGTACTTCTTTAAAAGTAATTACTTCTGAACTGTCATTATCCAAGGTATCTTGAAATGCGTAATCCGTACCGTTGAAAGCGTCCGCAGTGAAGATAAACAGGATCGATAACAGCAGAACACATCGCATCGTCAGATGATAACTCCTCTTGAACTTGAAATTATGAAGTTGGCCAGCTGTTTAACGTCATCGGAAGTATTCCTGTCCTCAATCAGACCGAGTGCTTTTGAAGTGAGTGTACCATCATCCCTGAAAAGATATCTGAAAGCCCGGTCAAGGTTGTCCAGTCTTTCCTGCGAAAAACCTTTCCTTCGAAGTCCTATACGGTTCAATGCACGGGCTCCCAGAGGGGCTCCTCCAGCGAGGATAAAAGGAGGAACATCCTTGCTGACCCTGTACCCTCCACCGATCATTGCATGAGCACCAATTCGGACAAACTGGTGGATCGGGACAACACCTCCAATGGTTACATCACTGCCTATCTCCACATGCCCGGCCATGTTTACAGCATTCGCAAGGATGACTCTGTCACCTATGATACAGTCATGTGCAATGTGTACGTAAGACATGATAAGACAGTCTGAACCTATCACTGTTCTGCCTGATTCGACCGTTCCTCTGTTTATATTGGCGAATTCGCGAATGACGGTGCCTGAACCTATGTACAACTCCGTCCGTTCACCGTCGTATTTCAGGTCCTGGGGATCGGTACCGATGACTGCTGATGGTCCAATGGAGACGGAATCACCTATAAATACAGGTCCCGTTACATAGGCATGCGGACCGATTCGTAAACCTTTACCGGCTTGAACATCCGGACCGATAACAGCGTACGCTCCGATTTGCACGTCATCGGGCAGAACCGAGTCCACGACAGCAGTCGGGTGAATCATTCTTTCTCTACCAGCATAGCCATTATTATTGCTTCGACAGCTATCTTTCCGTCGACTTTAGCAACACCTTTCATCCTGCACATAGGGCCTCTTTTATGTATCATCTCAAGTTCAAAAATAAGCTGATCGCCGGGCCTGACAGGAGTTCTGAATCTGACCTTGTCCAGACCGGTGAACATCACAATCCAGTTTGAGGGTTTTTCAAGCGAATTGAACAGCATCAGTCCACCGACCTGACCCATTGCCTCTACTATAAGAACTCCGGGCATGATGGGGCTTCCAGGAAAATGACCCTGAAAATACGGTTCATTGATGGTAACATTCTTCAATCCGACTACTCTTACATCCGGTTCAACTTCCAGCATCCTGTCCACAAGAAGAAAAGGATACCTGTGAGGAAGCAGGTCCATGATATCGTTAATATCCCAATTCTTGTCCGTAAGAGGGATTGTATCTTTTTTAATTCTATACACATCAGCGATCTTCTGAACAAATTTAACATTGGATGCATGACCGGATTTTGCTGATATGATGTGTCCTTTAAGCCTTGCCCCCAGCAGTGAAAGATCTCCGATAAGGTCAAGAATCTTGTGACGAACAAATTCGTCCGGGAATCGTAGCGGTTCATCGTTCAGGATTCCATCATCACCAACCACGACCGCATTCTTAAGTGTACCTCCCTTTATCAGGTTCTTCTCCTGAAGGTGCTTGACATCTTTGTAAAGACAGAATGTTCTCGCTGGAGCTATTTCATTTTTGAATAGCTCAGGTGTTAGTTCAAGGGAAAGATACTGGGTTCCGAGAACAGGGTTATCGTAATTGATCGTAAAGCTTATTTTCAGACCATCGTATGGTACAACTGTAAGACTGGCTCCAAATACTTCAATGCTTACAGGCTTGTCAATCTTGATTATCCTGACTAATTCGCCTTCGATTTCCTTGATTCCACCTTTCTCAAGCACTTCTATATAGCTTCTGATGGAACCGTCTTCCGGTTCGGGGGGTTCGTCTGAATCAAGCTCAATGATACAATTATCAATCCCCAGGCCGTAGAGTGCGGAAAGAACGTGCTCGACAGTATGAACTTCGTAGTAGTCATATCCGAGAGTCGTTCTTCTTGACTGCTCCTCAACCTGCCTGACATTCGCAAGGCATGCTTCTATCCTGGGTTTGCTTTTTACATCCGTTCTAACGAATACAATTCCCGTATTCGCGGGAGCAGGCAGGAAATGAATGGAAGTTTCCTTGCCGAGATGAAGACCTACTCCACTGTATACAACCGATTGTTGAAGCGTAGTCTGGTAATGGTTCATATGTATTATTCCTCTTCTTTACTACTTGATTCCCTCATGTATTCAAGAACTTTTTTTCTGAATTCCGGCAGATCAGAGACGGCAGCGTTCAGCCGTAGAGCCCGTTCATGAGAACGAGCCGGATAACCGGATACAGTTTTTCCGGCAGCTACATCTTTCGTTACTCCGGACTGAGCAGCAATAACAGCATTTTCTCCAATAGTGATATGCCCGGCTGTACCAACCTGACCGCCGAAAATAACCCCCGATCCGATCGCAGTACTCCCTGATACTCCAGTTTGAGCCGCGATTAAGCATCCCTGACCAACCGTTACATTATGAGCGATTTGAATAAGATTGTCTAGCTTGGAGAACCTGCCTATTAATGTACTGCCAACTACGGCCCTGTCTATCGCGCATCCAGCACCTATTTCAACATCGTCCTCTATAACCACATTCCCGTTCTGGGGTATCTTAAGATGACCTTCAGGGTCGGGTATGAAGCCGAAACCGTCTGATCCGATCACTGCGCCCGAATGAATTATCACTCTGTTGCCGATGACACAATCATGATAAATTGAGACGACGGGATTAATAATACACTCGCATCCGATAGTAACTCCCGGTCCGATGACCGAACCCGCACCTATTGCTGTACCGGAGCCTATCCTTGCACATGAATCCACAACAGCATTCGGACCTATCTTCACATCGGCGCTCAATACTGCATCGGGATGAATCACTGAAGTCGGATGGATTCCTGTGAAGCCTGACTGTGTTTCGTGTCTGAATATAATCAGTGTTTCTCTGAAAGCTCGATAAGGATCCTTCACCAGAATCAGGTTTGCGGCTGAGGATTCAAGCCTTTCCCTCGTTATTACAGCAAGGGCGTTTGTGGATTTCAGGTATTTCTTGTAAAGTCTGTTTCCAAAATAGCAGATCTGGTCAGTTTGCGCATTTTGAAGTGTAGATACACCAGTTACTTCAGTATCTCCATCCGGCCCGATAAGTTCTCCATTCAACTTTCCAGCCAGGATGGATAACTTCATATCAGTCACTGCCTCCGGTAGATAGTTTCTCCAGAACCATGTCTGTTATATCCAGAGAATTAGATACATATACAACCAGTCCCCCCGATGTGTCCAATACTATATCGTATCCTTCTTCAATGCTCAATTCCTGAACTGCTTCGTTGATACTGGCTACTATTGGTGAGACAAGCTGACTGTTTCTTGATTCTACCAGTCCTCCCGGTCCGAATGTATTCGAAAGGAATGTCTGGAGCTCCACAGACTTCTCTTCTATCAGTGCTTCTCTTTCCCTTCTCCGTTCCGGGCTCATTACCATTGTATACTCAAGGTCAGCCTGAATAGCATCGATTTCTTCCTGCAGTGAATCTGCATGGGCTTCCCACTCCTGGATCTCTCTTTCCAGCAGTTCGGTTGCATCCGTCACCTCACCCAGATTATCGAATATCCTGTCTGAATCAATGACCGCAATTGTCTGTGCCACAAGAACAGAAGCAACAGAAATCGCTACAAGCAGGGCAATCTTCATAACTGTAATCCTCCAAATACAAAACGGTCAGCCTGATTATACCAATAATCCAGTAGTCTCAGGGTGCGATTCCTTCTTATCAGAACATCGTACCAAATTGGAAATGCGGTTCCCAGCCACGTTCAGGGCCATCGAAACCGTAAGCGTAATCGAACCCGATTACACCAAGCATAGGTACTTCGATCCGGATTCCAATTCCAGCGCCTCGGTTCAGATCGGTAAAATCACTGGAAGACCATGATGCCCATGTGTTTCCAGCATCGGCAAATACAGCAAGTTGGAGCTGATCAATAATCCGGCATCTGTATTCGGCACTGAGGATAAGCATTGATCCCCCGCCTACCGTTTCATAACCTTCTTGAGCTGTGATGCTGTGTGACGGATACCCTCTGACACCATAGAAACCAGTTCCGCCCAGTTCGAAATACTCGTATGCAGGAGGTTCTCTACCATCCAGAGATGCCACCATCCCGATCCTTGCTCTCAGGAAGAATATAAATCTCCAGAAGGATGGAACATACCAGCTTGAATCAATAAGATATTTCTGGTATCCAATATTTCCGCCAAGAGCACCTCCCGCAAATTCTCCAGTAAGACTGTTAAGGGAACCTCTGGATGCGAACATCTGTCTGTCCCTGCTGTCTCTTGTGAAATTCAGTCTGACAGAACTTGTCCACCTTGGCCAATCCGTATTTCGAAGCGAATAGTAATAACTCGTTGTATCGCTCGTAATATTAAATACATCAACCTTTTCAAGGCTGTACTTCATGGAGGCTGAGGCGTAGTCCACCCATGGAATCGGACGGCCCACCGTTATAGCTCCCCCTGTTCTGCGGCGGTCGTATTCCGATTCATTGTAAGTAGTATGGAATACCTCTCCACCAAGTGATAAAGGAGTATCCCTGAACCATGGCTCCCTGAAGCTTACCTGAATATCATGCTGGGTTTTTGAGAACTGGTAATTGAAGGTCAGACTCTGCCCTCGACCGAAAAGATTGGTTTCTCCCAGTTCAACGAACCCGCTGAAGCCTGTTCCTCCGCCGTATGCGGCCCCAATCCCGGCTTTGCCGGTCGTTTTCTCTTCCAGATCGAATACAATGTCAACATCCGGGGAATCTTCAATATAGCGGAAATCCACACCAACGTTACTGAAATAATTCAGGTAGTAGATATTCCTGTAACTCCTCATGAGAGCTGATCGCTGGAACATATCACCGGGATATACGGTTAACTGCCTTCTGATAATATTCTCGAGTGTTCTGTTATTCCCGGTGATCTCTATCTTGCGGACATGGGCTCTTTCGCCCTCATTCACAATGTAGGCGATATGCAGAGTGTTATCCGTTTCGCTGTCTGTTACAACCGGGTCGATACCCGCATAGAAATATCCAAGTTCCTGAAACAATTCGTACATTGTCATCAGGGATGAGTTCATCTTTTTCCTGCTGTATTCGTCTCCCGGTTTCATATCCATGGCCGAAAGAAGGATTGAGTCCGGAAAGGCTTCATTGCCAGAGAATGAAATATTACCAAAAGTGTAGTATCCACCCTCATCCAGCGTGATATCGAACCTCAGATGTCGACCGTCTTCGAGCATTGACTGTTCGACATCAATAATTCTGGCTTCGGGATATCCATGATCCTGGTAGAACGTGATCACCGAATCCAGGCTGGCTTCGAATTCACTTTTCCTGTACCTTCCGGATCGCCAGAAGGAATCCTGATTAGTATCCATCTGGCCTCGGAGTTTGCCATCGTTAAATGCGATATTGCCGGAAAAGTCAATCTCCCCGACGCGGATATTCGGACCCTCTTCGCATTCGAACAGAAGTACACTCCTGTTATCGCTGTCCGGATCAAGCCATATGGGAGTGGCTACTGCCTCGTGTCTATGATCTTCAGCATAATAATGCAGCACTACCATGCGGGCTTCCTCAACCTGTCCCGGTGAAATTGTCTGACCCGGAAAAAGTGAGAGGGAATCCAGTACATCGTCCTCATCAAGACATCCAGGATTACTGAATTCAATTCTGCTGAGCAGTCTATTTTCACGAACGAGTATCAGCAGGTCGGCCACTCCTTCGACAGTGTCGGCCTGTATTTCGATGTTACTGAAATAACCGAGCCCGAAAAGGTCTCTGGTTCCCCGGCTGACAGCGGCAGGACTATAGATATCCCCTGTCTCAAGCCCGAAAACCCTGGTGATGAGATCAGTGCTTACAAAGGAATTGCCTGTCACTTCCACCGAACCGATCTCCAGCGCCAGCGACGCTGAGATCATTAATGCCAGTATTGCTGTACTTAATCTCAATTCTCAACTCTTCCGTGTATTGTGTTCGATCTGATTACTTCTTCATTATTTTCACTGGAGATTTTGAAAACGATACGGTTGCCATCCCTGACTGCAAGAATGGAGTCACCGGATGAGAATTCACTTCTGAGTATCGCATCGGTAAGCGGATCCTCGAGCAGTCTTCTTATTGTTCTTCTTATATGTCGAGCTCCGGCATCAGGGTCGTAACCGGCTTCTGTTATGAGTGTTATAGCTTCAGGTGTCAGGGCAAGTGTAATACCGAGTTCAGACAGTCGCTGTTCTACATCCTCCATCTGAAGGGAGACTATTTTCTCCATGTCGCAAAACTCGAGGGGGTTGAATATCACTATCTCGTCAAGTCTGTTGAGAAACTCGGGGTTGAAGTGGCTTTTCACGGCATCCATAACCAGTCCGTCAATACGTTCAGTTTCACCTTCCGGTTCATCTGTTGAAAACCCGAGTTTTCCACCGTTCAGAAGGCTTCTAGCGGCGATGTTGCTTGTCATTATCAGAATCGTATTTGTAAAATCTATCTCCCTGCCGTAGTTATCGGTCATTCTGCCGTAGTCCAATACCTGCAGCAGCATGTTGTAAAGATCGGTGTGAGCTTTTTCAATTTCATCAAGAAGCACGATGGAATATGGTCTTCTCCGTACTTTTTCCGTCAACTGTCCACCTTCATCGTATCCTATGTACCCAGGAGGTGCGCCTATCAGTCTTGATCCTGAGAAACTCTGCTGGAATTCGGACATATCGATCCTTATCAGAGCCGAAGGATCCCCGAATACCAGTTCAGCAAGTATCCTTGCGGTCTCCGTCTTTCCAACTCCCGAAGGGCCGAGGAACAGGAATGTTCCAGCGGGCTTGTTCACATCCCGCAGCCCCACGCGGCTCCGTCTTATCGCACTGGTTATGCTGTCTATCGCTTCCCTCTGTCCTACTATCCTGGCCTCAAGCCTGTCTTCAAGGTCCAGAAGCCCGGCAGTTTCACTCTTCCCCACCCTGCTTACCGGAATGCCTGTCATGTCTGCGACAACTTCGGCTACCTGCTGTTCTGAAACGGGAGAGATATGAATACCGGCCAGCCAGCTGGAGCGGGTATCAGCGAGTTCTTTCTCGCGATTCTCTATTTCTTCCCTTAATCCAAGGGTGCTCTCGAAATCTTCATTCTGTGATGCTGACTTCCTTCTGGCTTTGAGTTCCGCCAGATCATTCATCAACTCCTTAATATTCTTGGGCAGAATGGAATGCGACACTCTATTCTTCGCCCCTGCTTCATCCAGAACATCGATGGCTTTATCAGGAAGGAACCTGCCGCTGATATATCTTGCTGCCAGTTTCGCTGCAGCCTGAACAGCTTCATCGGTATATACGGTTCCATGGTGTTCTTCATATCTATGCCGGAGACCTTCCAGAATCTCTATTGTCTCACTTACACCAGGTGGATCAACGGGGACTGGCTGGAATCTTCTCTCCAGTGCTCCATCCTTCTCAATGCGTTTCCTGTATTCATCGAGTGTTGTGGCTCCGATACACTTCAATTCACCCCTTGCAAGGGCCGGTTTAAGAAGATTGGCAGCATCCATGGCACCCTCGGCTGCACCGGCACCAACCAGTACGTGCGCTTCATCGATAAACAGGATGATATCACCTGATTCAATAATCTCCTGGAGAAGCTTCTTCAATCTCTGTTCGAACTGCCCTCTGTATTTCGTTCCTGCGACAACGGCAGCCATATCAAGAGCAAGTATACGTTTCCCAGCCAGGATATTGGGTGTTTTGCCCTGCGCAATAAGACCTGCCAGACCTTCAACTATCGCAGTCTTCCCGACCCCCGGTTCACCAATAAGAATAGGGTTGGATTTTTTTCTTCTGCAGAGTACCTGGATCACTCTGTTGATCTGCTTTTCTCTGCCGATAACAGGATCAAGCTTTCCCTCCCTGGCCATTTTGGTCAGATCTCTGCAGAAATATTCTATTCCCGGTATTTCCTGAACATTCTTCTGATGCTCACCACCATCTGATTCTATGTGAGGCGGAAGCTCTGCGGCAGCTTCTTCAGCGGTCTTCAGAAATACACCCTTTTCCCTTAAAATACTCGACGCCTGACAGTTTCCAACGGAAAGAAGACCAAGAAGAAGGTGATGAGTACCTGTTTCAGCTGCCCCTCTGCTTGCAGCTCTCCTGCCGGCTTCACGCCTCACCAGACGAGCTTTGGTGGTCCAGCCGATCTCTCTGAGGTTTATCTCGTTTGCCACCGGTCTTCGCATTAGATTTTCAAGTCTTGTTCTCAGTACACCGATCCTCACACCAAGCTCGTGTAGAATGATCAGGGATGCTGAACCCTTTACGGAAATCAGACCGAAAAGAATGTGTTCGGAGGCTACTTTGGACTGCCCCGATCTTTCAGCTTCATTCAGAGCGATCTCAAGGGCAGCTCGTGCTTTTTCTGTCAGTTTTTCCGGCACTTATTCTCCTTTAGCAAAACATTTCCCACTTCGGGATGATTCTATCCATAATAGTGATCCTTTGTTCCCTGAAGATAATCCTGCACAAAAAACTCTGCAATAATTAACATATCAGTAACGGAGAACACCATCGTCCAGTATAAGGCATCTATGAGCTCTTCGAGCAAGGTCAATACTATGGGTTGCAATAATAAAAGCCTGGTTTCTTCTGGCAGCCAGCTCGAACATCAGATCTTCCACAATCCTGCTGTTGACCGCATCAAGGTTCCCGGTCGGTTCGTCTGCCAGCACTACAGAAGGTGATAGTATTAATGCTCTGGCTACAGCAGCCCTCTGCCTCTCTCCTCCGGAAGTCTCCGATGGAAAGTGCTGACCTCTATCGGACAGACCAACTTCCTCCAGGAGTTCCGCTGCAGAATCAAGGGCGTCCTTCCTGGAGTTTCCAGCCAGCATCGACGGCATCGCCACGTTCTCCTGCATTGTGAACTCATCCAGCAGATGATGAAACTGAAATATGAACCCGAGTTCACTATTCCTGATTCTTGCCCTTCTGGATTCACTGACTGACCATACATCCATTCTACCAACGGATACTTTGCCCCTGTCAGGTGGGTCAAGCACTCCGCAGACATGAAGAAAAGTACTCTTACCAGAACCGCTCGGCCCAACGATGGATACGATTTCTCCAGCTGATATTTCTATACATGCCCCCTTGATTATGGATAGATAAGTAGCACCTTTTCCATATGATTTCCATATATCAACAGCGGACAGAACGGGATTTGTATTTTCACTCATACCTTACCGCCTCTGAAGGTGATACTTTAATCGCATGCAGAGAAGGGAAAAGAGAGGCAATAAAACACGCTGCGATGGTTGCAAAACCTATACCGAGGATAAGCAGCGGTTGTACTTTCCCTGGAAGCACGTCAATCCAGTAAACACTGCTTTCAAGCCTGATCGGAAAAAAGCTGTTTATCAGGATAGTAACAAGCACAGCGAAGATGCTTCCTGCCAGAGCACCGCTCAGACCTATAATTCCGCCCTGCATTAATCCTGTGGATACAATCGTGCCCGGAGACGCTCCCATTGATCTCAGAACTCCAGTATCCCTCCTGTGCTCAATAGCTATCATGTTAAGAGCACTGAGCAGGTTCAGCATAGCTACAACACTTATCAGTGCCAATACGATGGTCATTCCAGTTTTCTCCAACCCCAGGGCTGCAAAAAGATTTTGATGATTCGAAATAAAAGCACTGCAGATCATGTATTCGCTTTCTCCTGCAATATACGATTCTCTCAGTATAGTGGAGATGCTTTCAGCTTCCCTTACCGGATCCGCTCCCTCTACCAGACCGACACTAATTGATGTTGCCGAGATTGGATATCTGAAGAGAAGAGAAGCGGTTGTAAGATCTGTAAGAACTATCGCTGAATTGTACTCATCAATCCCGAAATCCGTTACGGCACTTACCGAAACAGAAACAATAGTATCCACAAGCAGCCTGCCCATGGCTGAAAACTGTGTTGCATCGGTAGAAGCAAGTCTGAGAGTATCTCCCTGCGTGACACCGAGTCGTTCGGAAAGAGCTGTCCCCAGGACAGCGCCCTCACCGGAAATATTAAGATCATTCAATCTCTCTCCGGATACCAGGGCGGGTTCAACATCCCAGTCCACTCCTCTTACGCGGACTCCGGCAACGTCCCCGCTGTTTCCAGCGGCAACCACCGTTTTCTCAAGCACAGGTGATATGGATGTGATACTCTCCGACATCGCGGCCAGGTTTGCAGCATAGCGAATATCGTCTGAATCAAGCGGATATCCGCCGGGTATCCTTATCTCCATCGGGGAATGAATGGAGGACAGCTGCTTCAATATGGATTCCGAAAATCCATCCATAAATGAGTTCAGAATTATGAGCGCTGCAACTCCAATGGCGATTCCTGCAATGGATAGTAAAGATACCGTTCGTACGAAACCCGAATTGGATCTGCTGAATATCTGTCGCCACGCAATACGGATAATCAGCGAGAGCTTCACTTTTCGTTCCGTCTTAGATGAGGAAAAAGAATAGTATCCCTTATTTTTCCAGTATCCGTCAGTACCATGACAAGGCGATCAATACCTATACCCATGCCACCTGTAGGAGGTATACCGATTTCCAGGGCGTAAAGGAATTCCTCATCAAGCTCACCCTTCCTGTGCACACTTGCTTCGGCCTGTTCTGTCAGAATCCTCCTCTGAAGCAGGGGGTTATTCTGTTCGCTGAAAGCGTTGGCAAGTTCAAGGCCCCCGAAGAATACTTCGAATCTTTCGGTAACACCCGGATTGTCCATTCTTTGTTTTGCAAGTGGAGAAAGTTCTTCGGGATAGTCGATCACGAAGGTCGGCTGCTGAATCCTGTGGGCGACATAATGATCGAAAAGTTTATCGAGCATTGTTATGCGGTCATTAGCATGGGTGATAATGCCCTTTTCATCCATAAGCTTAATGAGATCCTTCTGCTCCCAAGAGAAAAGATCCTCACCGCTTGCATCCCGTAGTGAATCCATGAAACCTATCCTCTGAAATGGAGGAGTCAGATCAAATTCTGTTCCCTGATATACAACAGTGCCGCTATGCCCCGCAGCATCGGCCGCAAGGCAGATCATCTCTTCAAATCTGTCCATCATTGAATTGTAATCCGCATAGGCTTCGTACAGTTCAAGCTGAGTGAACTCGGGGCTGTGTGTCCTGTCCACACCCTCGTTCCTGAAATCCTTCCCCAGTTCGTACACTCTGTCTATCCCACCGGCTATTAGACGTTTCAGATACAGCTCTGTAGCTATTCTGAGATAGAACTGCTGGCTCATGCTTCCGTACATTGTTTCAAAGGGTTCTGCCGCTGCACCTCCGTACAAGGGCTGGAGTACAGGTGTCTCAACTTCCAGGAATCCGTTGGAATCAAGGTACGATCTTAATGCTGATATGATACTGCTCCGCTTTACGAATCTATTGAGTGAATCTGGATTCACCTGAAGATCCACACACCTGTGACGGTAGAGCAGGTCCCTGTCGGTAACTTCATCATGCGCCACACCCAGAGCATCCACTTTAACAAAAGGAAGCTGCCTGAGGCTTTTGCAGAGCAGTTCAAACTCCTCACATCTGATGGTCAGCTCTCCCATCCTGGTGGTAAAGACGGATCCCTTAACCTGAACGATATCCCCGAGATCGAGAAGTTCAAGCACAGACCAGTCCTTTTCGCTGAGTACCTTTTTACTAAAGTAGAGCTGGATCGATGCTGATCCATCCCGCACGTCAGCGAAAATCGTTTTTCCATGCTCCCGTTTTCCGGTAAGCCTTCCCGATGCGACCACACTCTCTTCTGTTTCCCCATCATCCCTTATCTTACTGATTAGCGTTGATTTCATACACCTTGCAGGGTAAGGGTCTACACTAAGATCCTCCGTAAGATGGAGTAGCTTTTCTTCTCTTACCGAATTATTTTCATCACTCATTGCTGACTGCTCTTTCTCAGATATTCCTCAATAAATTCCTGGATTTCACCGGAAAGGATATCATCAATACTGGATGTTTCCATTCCGGTTCGGTGATCCTTTACCATCCTATAGGGATGCATGACATACGATCTTATCTGATGACCCCACGATACATCCTTCTTTGTCTTCTCCAGTTTTGCTTTCTCTTCCCGCCTTTTCTCCTCTTCGAGTTCATACAGCCTTGCTCTCAGGATTCTCCTGGCTACTTCCCTGTTCCTGAACTGTGACCGCTGATTCTGGCATGAAACCGCAATTCCGGTTGGAATATGAGTCATTCTAACAGCTGAATCTGTTTTATTAACATGCTGACCACCCGCTCCGCTGGCCCTGTAAGTATCTATCCTTATATCTTCATCGCGGAGATCAACTTCAATTTCTTCCTCAATGTCCGGCAGTGGAAATACCGAAGCAAAACTCGTATGCCGCCTGTGATTCTGATCGAAGGGTGATTTCCTGACAAGTCGATGAATACCGCCCTCAGCCCTTAAGTACCCGTAAGCCCAGGGACCTTTAACTGTCAGGATGGCTTCTCTGATACCGCCCTCCGTACCACCTTCACTAATGCTGAGCACTTCAATATCAAATTCCTGTTTTTCAGCCCAGTGAATGTACATCTTCATCAGCATTTCAGCCCAATCCTGGCTGTCCTGTCCTCCGGCTCCGGAACGAATCGTAAGTATTGCATCGTCCCTGTCATGCGGGCCTGCCAGCATCTGTATGAATTCCAGCCTGTCAAGCTTCGAATCAATAGAGGTGAGACTGGAGATGCTCTCTTCCAGAAGCTCTTCATCCAGGCCGTTTTCAAGCAGCTCTATAGCGATGCTTACGTTTTCGAACTTACTTTCTATTTTTCGAATAGGATCCAGCCATGCTTGAACCTGTTTGTTCTCTGCAATGGTCTTCATTGCGCTTTCCCTGCTGTCCCAGAAACCCGGTTGGGCCATCACCTTGTTGAATTCCCGCTCCTTCTCTACAAGTCCGGCGAAGTCAAAGACCCTCCTTTAGTCTTGCAAGCCTCTCGGATGTTCTGGAATAGCCTCTTCGTATTTCTTCAATATTCACAGTTTCTCGCCTTTCTCATCAATATCATTTATCTGAATTCACGGGAATATAAGGCTTTCCTGTATGAATCACTAAGGTTGACCCGGAGGCATCACCTAATTATTCTGGAGCCCTGTCTTGGAGGTCAGATGTTTTCAGATTTATGTGGTTATCTGCTGGAACTGCGGGAAGCTTTCAGCCATCATATAGTATTCGGCGTTGGGATTCTTCTCATGGGGAGCTATTTCATGGGAAGGCTTGCTGAAAGAGTACGGCTTCCGGCCATCACAGGCTTCATACTTGCGGGGCTTCTGCTGGGTCCCTCATGCATTGGACTTGTTCATGAGGACCTTGATGA
>RCNF010000189.1_pt1 | contig 29201 bp, 24 predicted proteins | sample 2041311 | NCBI WGS metagenome assembly RCNF01 (sample SAMN09708228, study PRJNA481090) | Marine sediment metagenome, whole genome shotgun sequencing project. | biome: marine sediment; feature: ocean; material: sediment; isolation source: Sewage treatment plant 2 marine sediment (STP2) ...
CGTGGCTAAAGCCACTCCCACAGTATTGACGAATGCGCTAAACGTTAAAGACTCCGCGCAGTGGCTCGGGGTCTTTAACACAAAGCCGACGTTTGCTTAGTCGTCAGGGCTGGTTTTGATGATGTCGTCACTGCGCCCTTCAAAATAGAAGAACCCGTCTTCATCCCTGGAGAACCAGTCCTGGGCACAGAGGATGCGCTCACCCGGGAGCAAACCCTCCTTCAGCATTTTGCGGCTCAGCTCTGGTTTGTTCCAGTATCCCAGCATGACATTAGGGCCGTCCACAACGATCTCTCCCTCAACATCGGGAGGCAGTTCGTTTCCATCTTCGCCACAAACGAGCACGGTAACTCCTGGAACAGGGATGCCGATCGATCCCAGTTTGTTATCAAGCATATCCGGGGGAAGCCAGGTCACACGCGGAGCGGCCTCGGTCTGTCCGTACATGATGAAGATCTCTTTTGTCGGGAAAGCATCAATTAACTGCCTGACGACCTCCGGCGCCATCGCGCCCCCGGCCTGTGTGAAATATCGCAGTGACTTCAATTCACGTTTCGCGAAGGTCGATTTGCCCATCAGGATCATAAAGTTTGACGGCACTCCCGAGAAGCCGGTCACGTTCTCGTTTTCCATCGTATCGAGGACAACTTCCGGGTAAAGGAAACGGTTATCGATCACTGTCCTGCCGCCGCACCCGATATGGGTGAGAAGCAGGGAATTGCCGTAGATGTAATAGAAGGGCAGGATCACCATTATGGCGTCTTCTTTTTCCAGCCTCAGGTATTCGATCGTCGCGATCGTATTGCTAACGAGGTTGCGGTGCGACAGCATGACGCCCTTGGGCTTGCCGGTGCTGCCGGAGGTGTAGAAAATCGCGGCCAGGCTGTTTTCATCCGTTGTGCCGGCGGCAGCCTCGGAACAGGTCTCCGATTCCGATTCTTCCGCTACGGCTACTATCGGCTCGACCTCGAGATCGTCACGGCCGGTGCTGATTATTTTGTCTGAGAAGACATGCTCGACGGGAGAGTCCCCCGCTACTATTTCGGGAAGTATTTTGCGGAACCTCGAGTCGACCAGGAGGGCCTTCGCGTTACAGTCCGCCAGGACGAATCTCAGGCTGTCCGCTCCAAGTGAAGTGTCGAGAGGTACGACCACGAAACCGGCCTTGAATACTGCGAAAAACGCGATAACGTATTCCACCGAATTCTCGAACAGTACGCCAACCGGCGATCCCGATGGAAGGGAGAGCTTTTCGAGACGATCGGCCAGAACGCAAGAGGATCGGTATATCTGGGCAAAGGTCGTGTGCTTCCCGTCATGCGAAACTGCCGTTCTGTCGGCAAATAACTTTACGCTTTCAGATAACAATTCGAATACAGTCATGATTCAGCACCCGCTTGTTTGTTTGAATGCCAGGCCTGAAATACGGTCAGCCGAGTTTTCCTGATATGAAGGTCACGAGACTGTCCAGCGTATCAAGATTAGCAGGAGTCATTTCGTCATCTTCAATGCTGATGTCAAACTTGTCCTCGATAAAAGCGACAAGTTCCAGCACGCCGGTTGAATCTATTATACCTGCCTTCATAAACGAATCGGAGTCTCCAGGGCATTCATTTTCAGCGCCCATTAAAAACTGTTCAATAATGAATGCCTTGAGCTCCACCCGAATTTCATCTTGCTTTGTCATAGTCAATGCTTACCTCTGCTTCTTGTGTCGGTTCATTCTAATTAACAACTGTTATCTCACTAATTAAGCACAATCTATTCCTGGTTACTGGTTTACTGCTCGATTTCAAGCGGATTCAGCCTGAGATATTCTGTGGCGTCGATTTTCCGCTGGATATTAACGAATCCCCGCTCAGCCTGTTCCGGCGTGAGGCCTAGTACGGTTGCTGCCTCGGCGGGAGATACGTTGTTTACCATGGCATGCCACAGCATATCCATACGGTAGAAATCAAGGCCGAAGAAAAACTCTTCCTGAGTAGAGCCTGCACTGTAAGTATCCGTCGTCGGGACGCGTCCGACTATATCGGGACCGATTGCCAGCTCTTCGGCAAGCTGAAAGACCTGCATCTTGAACAAATGCGCTATAGGCTTCAGATCGGCTCCACCGTCGCCATATTTAACGAAGAAACCCTGTTCATGTTCGTCTTTGTTGCCGGTACCGGCTACGGCGTAATTGAGCTTTTCAGCATGATAATAAAGTGTGGTCATGCGAAGCCTCTGCTTGAGGTTTGAGGCTGCTACAATCTGGAGATACGCCGAGGGAGGCATGCGTTTTGTTTTTAACTCACCACTCGGACTTTCAATCGTCAAGTTGAAGAAATTGAAAGTTTCTTTTTCAAGAATGTTGGTGGGAATAGTGATCTTGTTTTTATAAGTGCTGTCGTATTCAGGGAAAACCTGCTTGATAGCTTCATCTCGGCGCCTGTAACATTCCAGGCCTGTGAGCCCCGGCGTAATGTTTTCGACGATCGTTTTGATGCCAAGCCTGTCAGCCAGATCCTGTGCCAGCGTCCGGCTATCCGGTGAAGAATCCTCTTCCGGCATCATGATGCCCACTACTCGCTCCGGCCCCAGGGCTTTAACGCAAAGGGCCACTACGACCGACGAATCAAGCCCCCCTGAAATTCCTACCACCGCGCCGGCTTTCTTAAGCTTGCCTCGGATCTGTTCCCGCATAGCCTTGGACAGCTCTTCGGCAACCTGCCCGGCATCGATTTTCAGACTGTCTTTATTGAACTTCAATAGACTCGCCTCCAGTTTTACCCTGTCCCTTGTCATAAATGCATGCTAAAAGCATGCCAGACTGAGCTTAACGATCTCCAGTTTGAAGTCAACTCTGCCATGACTCCACCAAAAGGTCATTTAATACGGGCTACAACAAGCCGTTAGATCCGATTCCTCCTAGTAAATCGGAAGATACCCTTATTCTTGTCTACCAAATTGCAATTATTGTCAAGCCGATACTATCGGCAGTACTCCGGAGCATCCTTATTAAGGTTTTTCCATGGATCCTGATGAACCCGCCCTCAGCCTAAAACCCCTTCTGTCACCTGTTTATGCCAAAAGTATGCCAAAAAGGGCCTGGCGGTATTTCGGGATGGGATAAGGGGAAGGGCAGATCTTGAGAGTGGCGGTGACAGGGAGCTTTCGTCGGTGATCCTGACCGTATGACTGCAGCCGACCCGAAACCTTCTATTTTCCACAACAACCGTAATGGGAAAAATATCCATCGTTTGTCATACGTATCGTGAAGGTACGACATACAGAGGGAACATATTGTATTGTGTAGATCATCCGCTGCCTGAACGTGGTCACTTGAACGCTGTCCTGGACTGTATTCCAGTTCACCGGCAGTTCAGAGGAACTTGTCTCGGCATTCAGTTTACTGAAATCCCTGAAATCGTCAAATTGCATGAAAGTCTCACCTAATGAATCACACAATGCCGGGTGGTTATCCTTGAGAAAAGCAACGAAATCATCTTTGCCTGAGATCGCTACATCGAATTTGAGACGTTTTTCCGGGCCGCAGTTCCTGCCGCTTTTCCGAGGAGGCGCTCCGAATGGATCATCGCACTGGCACAGAAATCCCTCCCAGATTCCCTTAAGAGGCCTCCAGACCCTGTCCGAATATGGTTGTGGCGAGATTCCGAAGTAGATCGCCAGACGTTTCTGGTCGGGGCAGGCGATCCGTTTGACCCGGATATTCAGGGACAACATCTTCCCGGTGACGAAGGGTTCGAAGATACTTGCGCTGCCCTCGTAGTCATACTCCGTGTCAATTTCTGCCTCTGTGAGACTCACATCGTACGAAGCTTCGCTCGTGTCGAATCCACGGGTCTCTGCGACTGTGCCGGCGAGGCCGGAAAAATATATCTCAAGACTGGCGGCCAGGCTGCCGGGATCGACAGGAGTATCTTCCGGAATCCACCACACGAAGGCGTATGTCCAGAAGTAAGGATTATTTCCTTCCTCGAACATCCACGGGGAGAATCGCAGTTCCTCGAGGCCCTCGTATTTCAGCTCGGGCGCGAAATCGAGGGGAAACGGAATCGTCTCGGTCCGCCAGCCATCGAGTACGGGCATGTAAAAGGAAGGCTCCTCGGAACCCTTTTCCCGGGCGACGCAGGCGACTGGAACAACAAGTGCGATGATCAGGAAGATTCGTAATAGCATTTTAATCCTCGATTGGTTTCTTCACCCCGAATCTTGACATATAGAGATAGGTTATGCTAGATTTCAATTATCCGGGACGGCTGCAGCGAGTATGTGATGCGCTGGGCGCCCCGGATAATACTTTGTCCGGCGCAGCCGGCAAGGGGAGCCGGGTCGCGCACTTCAATGAACGTTCTTGATTCAAAAGATCTCAGTATCTTCCAGGCTCCCGTTAAAAGGGAGCTTGAAGTGCTGGAGAGCGGCCTGAACGAGGCCCTGAAAGCGGACCTTCCTCTGCTGCAGACGATTTCGGCGGCTATTACCGAGGCTCCGGGAAAACGCCTCAGGCCGAACATGCTCTTCCTGGCATCACGCGCCACCGGCGGGTCCCCGGAGAAAGCGGCAGTCGTTGCGCTCGCCGTCGAATTGATCCACACCGCGACACTTCTTCATGACGATATCCTCGACGCTCACATGACGAGGCGAGGCAGGCCGACCGTCTTCGCGAGATGGGGAGCCGACTCGGCGATGATCATGGGCGATTTTCTCTTTTCAAAGGCGTTCGCTCTTCTCGGTGAAGCGGATATGGGCGAATCGATAGCGGTCCTCGCGAACGTGACAAACCTGATGAGCCTCGGCGAGCTGATCCAGCTCCAGTACAGGAAAGACATCGATGTCAGCGAGGACAGCTACATGGAGATGATCTATCGCAAGACCGCGTCATTGTTCGCCGCTGCGAGTGAGTGCGGCGCGTTGACCGGTAACGGCTCGGAGAAGTTCAGGGCGGAGTTCGCCAGCTTCGGTGAGAAGATCGGGCTCGTCTTCCAGATAACCGATGACCTCCTCGATTACCTCGCCGCCGATGTGCAGATCGGCAAGCCGATAGCGAGTGACTTTACCGAGGGAAGGGTCACCCTGCCGTTCATCTCCGCTTTCCGCAACGCTCCGGAAGAGAACAGGAAACGGATGAGCGAACTCTTCCACAGCAGCTTCAATGACGAGGAGCGCTGGAACGAGGTCGTGTCTTTCATACGGGAATACGGCGGGATCGAGTACAGCCTTGAAAAGGCACGCGAGCTCGGCGAGAAAGCCAAGGATGCCCTCGGTCCAGTAGCGCCCTCGACGGAAAAGGATGCGCTCTCCTTCGCGGCCGACTATATCGTTCACAGGATCAGCCCGTTTAACATCTGATATCCCTGTATCGCGTCCCTGAAATTGTGTATAATCCCTCCAATGATCACCGGAAATACAAGGGAAGCGCTATTCTACGAAAAACTCGATGACGGCAGGGTCAGATGCCGGCTCTGTCCGAACCTGTGTGTGGTTAGTGATGGGGCCGCCGGACGCTGTATGGTCAGGCAGAACGAGTCGGGAAAGCTGCTGACCCTTTCGTACGGGAACACTGTGACCGCGGCGGTCGACCCGATAGAGAAGAAACCCCTCTACCATTTCATGCCGGGAAGCTCGATCCTCTCGGTCGGCCCGAACGGCTGCACACTGACATGCGACCATTGCCAGAACTGGCAGATCTCCCAGGAAAAGACACGGGTACAATACCTCTCCCCGGAGGAACTGGTCGAGCTGGGAGGGAAGGACGGATCGGTCGGCGTCGCATTCACATACACCGAGCCGTTGATCTGGTTCGAGTACCTTCTCGATGCGCTGCCGCTGCTCACCGAAGCGGGGCTGAAGTCGGTCCTGGTGACTAACGGTTATCTCAATGAGGAGCCGGCACGCCAGATCGTCCCGCTGGTCGACGGGTTTAATGTCGATCTCAAGTCGTTCAACGACAGCTTCTACCGGCAATATTGCGGAGGAAGCATCGAACCGGTCAAGTCGTTCATCGAACTTGCCGCGGCGCACGCTCATGTCGAGGTTACCTGCCTCGTCATCCCCGGGCTGAACGATACGGAAGAGGAGATCGCGAAGATGGCCGGCTGGCTCTCGGGCATCTCGAGGGAGATCCCGCTCCATCTTTCGAGGTTCTTTCCCCGGTTCAGGATGGACGGCCGTCCGCCTACACCGCAGGAAACGCTCGAAATGGCATTCAGGACCGCGCGGGAATATCTTGATTATGTCTATGTCGGTAATATATTCATCGAAGGTACGGAGAACACGGTCTGCCCTTCATGCGGCGCCGACGTCATCCTCCGTTCCGGTTATTCGGCGGAACTCCGTGCCGCGGGAGGCATTTGTGCCTCGTGCGGCCATAACATCAAGGGAGTCTGGAGTTAAATTGAGAACAGAGACACCAAAAAAGAGGAAGGTCCAGCCGAAGGCGCTGGCCAGAAAGATCATCAAGGCGGTATGGGACAAGAAGGCGGAGGATATCGTCCTTCTCAACCTGAAGAAGATATCAGGCGTCACCGACTATTTCGTCGTATGCACGGCGAGCAGTGAGATCCACTCGAGAGTGCTGTCTGACGCCGTTTCGGACAAGCTCAAGGGTACTGACCTGATAGTCCATATCGAGGGCCACGAAGGCGGCCGCTGGATACTGATCGACTGTTTCGATGTCGTTCTGCACATATTCGTGGCTGATGCCAGGGCCTTCTACGGCCTTGAGAAATTCTGGGGCGACGCTCCGAAGGAGGAGTTTCCCGATGGCAAGTAAAGGGGAAAACATCTTTTCGGCAAGGGAAGTCGTCACAGACACGATTGCGGCCGCGCTGAAGAAACTCGATGTAGAGGTGGACGATGGAGCGATAATGCTCGAGCGCCCCAACGATCCCGCTCATGGTGATCTGAGCTGCAATATAGCTCTGATAACGGCGAAGAAGATCGGTACCAATCCGAGGGAGTTCGCATCGAGGCTCATCGAAAGTCTTGAGCTCGACGAGTCTTTTATCGACAAGATCGATATCGCCGGGCCGGGATTCATCAACTTTTCCTTTTCAGACAAATATCTGACCGGGCAGGTCGCGGCGATAAACGAGCTGGGCGATTCGTACGGAGATTCGAATCTCGGTGAGGGGAAAAAGACTCAGGTCGAATTTGTGTCGGCCAACCCTACCGGGCCCCTCGTTATCGTGTCGGCCCGCGCTGCAGGGGTCGGCGCTTCGCTCGTCAACATCCTGAGGAAGGCCGGTTACGAGGTAGAGGCCGAGTATTATCTCAACGATGCAGGCAGCCAGGTGCGCAAGCTGGGCGCCTCGATGATGGCGAGATTCAGACAGAGGATCGGGGAGGAAGTCGAATTCCCGGAGGACGGATATCCGGGCCAGTACCTCATCGACCTTGCGGTGGAGATCCCGGAGGACGAGGGACGCACGTGGCTGGAAAAAGGGGGCGACGAGGCGGTCAAGTCTTTCGGTGACTATACACTGGACAAGATGATCGCCTGGATCAAGAAAGACCTCGACGGCTTCGGTGTATCGTTCGACGCCTTCTTCAGGGAATCGGCTCTTCATGCCGAAGGCGCGGAGATCGAAGAGGTCCTCGCCATGTACAAAAAGAGCGGCGCGGTCTATGAGGATGACGGAGCGGTCTGGTTCCGCTCAACCGATTTCGGCGACGAAAAGGACCGCGTGCTCATACGGAGCGACGGGACACCGACATATTTCCTCGCCGACGCGGCTTATCATCTCAACAAGTTCAGGCGCGGGTACGACAAGGTAATCGATATATTCGGCCCGGATCATCACGGGCACATCGCCAGGCTCAAGGCTGCTTCGGCCGTGTTCGGAGCGCCGGAAGACTGGCTCACCGTTCTGACCGTCCAGTGGGTTCGGCTCATGGAGGACGGCAAGCAGGTCAAGATGTCGAAGCGGGGGGGCGAGTTCGAGACGCTCGCCGATCTCGTGACGGATGTAGGAGAGGATGCGGCGAAGTTCTTCTTCCTTATGAGGAAGATGAGCGCCCACCTTGACTTCAACCTTACGCTGGCGCGGAAGGAATCCGATGAGAATCCCGTCTATTACCTTCAGTACGCACACGCCAGGATATGCAGCGTCATTTCATATGCCAGGGGTGAGGGAGTCGATGTCCCCGAGGGCAGTTCGTATGTCGATCTGCTCAAGGAGCCCGAGGAGATGGAGCTGATCAGAAATCTCGTTATCTTCCCGCAGCTGATAGAGGGGGCGGCCACGGCGTATGAGCCGCACCGGCTCAGTACTTACGGGCAGCAGCTGGCGGGTTCGTTCCACAGGTTCTACCACATCTGCAGGATCGTCTCCAGCGATACGCGTCTCAGCGAAGCCAGGCTCATGCTGGCCAGCGCGACGCGGATAGTCCTCTCGGAGACTCTTCGTCTGCTGGGGGTCTCGGCTCCCGAGCGGATGTAAGACATAGCAGAAATTCACGCGAAGGGAGTCGCTCGATGAGTCTGGTCATAGTCGGTTCTGTAGCTTTCGATACGATAGAAACGCCGCGAGGCAGGGTGGACAGGGCGATCGGTGGATCGGCCGTTTACTCGTCGATGATAGCGAGCAGGTTCTGCGAACCGAAGCTGGTCGGTGTAGTCGGTGAGGATTTCACCGCGGAGCACAAGGCCGTACTCGAGAGCAGGGGCGTAGATATCGAGGGCCTCGAGACCGTGCAGGGCGGAAAGACCTTCTTCTGGGAGGGACGCTACGGCGCTGATCCGAACGAGCGCGACACTATCGTGACGGAGCTCAACGTCTTCGAGAGTTTCAGCCCGAAACTCCCCGCGAGTTACCTGTCGGCTGACTTTCTCTTTCTCGGCAACATCGATCCCGTACTGCAGCTCGCCGTTCTCGAGCAGTTTCCCGAGAAGCCGGTGACAGGTATAGACACGATGAACTTCTGGATCGAGGGAAAGCCGGAAGAATTGCGGCGGGTCCTCGAAAAAGTCGACCTGGTATTTATCAACGACAGCGAGGCGAGGCAGCTCAGCGGCAGAACGAATCTCCTCGAAGCGGCCGACGCTGTCATGGCGATGGGGCCGAAGGTCGTCGTCATCAAGAAGGGTGAGCATGGGGCGCATCTTTTCACTGACGGGTTCCAGTTCATCGCGCCGGCATTTCCTCTTGAGGATGTCCTCGATCCGACCGGTGCGGGGGACACATTCGCCGGCGGGTTCATGGGCTGCCTGGCGTCTGCCGGTAACATGGAGCACGATACCTTGAGGAAGGCGATGATATACGGGACCGTTTCCGCCAGTTTCACGTGCGAAAAATTCTCCGTCGAAAGGCTCAAGAATCTCGAAATCGAAGAGATCACTGGGCGTTATAACACCCTCTCGGACATCACGAGGTTCGACAGGGAATAACGGGGAATGCCCGCCATATGGCTCTTTTCAGGCCTGGGCTTGAGTTTTCCAACCGTTTGTGGTACAATGGATTAGTGATAGGCAACTACAGCTTGCCGGAGGGATCGCATGCGTGACGGATTCTCCGAACGGGAGATTGTATATAAAGCGGAGGACCTGATCCTCAGGTTGAGGGACGTCAGGTCGAGCCGCATCATCACCGACGAGACAGGTGCGATCAGCGAGATCCACGTGGTCGCCTCCTCGGACAGGTCACCCAAGATGATAGCGCGTGACGTCGAGACTGCACTCAAGGCGGAGCTGGGTCTCGAGATCGATTACAGGAAGATCGGCGTGGTCATGATGGATCCTGTCGGCAGAGGTGATGAAGAGAAGAGCGAATCTCCCACGGAGGACATGCATCTCGTCGATATTGAAAGTGATTCCGTATCGGCGGACGATATGGTCGATGAGCGTTTTGTGGAGGTCGACTCCGAAGCCGTTCCTGAGGAGATCCCCGCACCGTTCATAGAACGGCGCCGAGCTCCTGAACCGCCTCCCGAACCTGTGACAATAAGCTTCATGGCGCCTGCAGAGGAGATCCCCGCTGATGACGAGATCCCTGACGATGGCGAATCGGGGCTCGAGTTTCTCGAGGACAGCACGCGCATAGAGTTCCGCGGCCTCAACCTTTCTATGGAGGCTGAATCAATTAAGGCGGAGGTCAGGCTCACGAGCAACGGCCTTGAAGTCATCGGCTGCGTGGATGAGTGCTGCGGCAACAGGCCGGTTATCGAGATTGTCGCCGGAGCTGCCGTGAAGGCGCTTGTGGAACTCCTTGACGAGAATTTTCATCTGTGTTTATCTGAAGTCAGAGAGCTCGATATTAAGGGCCGCAAGGCTCTTGTAGCGGTTGTCGACATGGTCCGGGGACGCGATTCGAGCAGTTACTCCGGATGCGCCTTCGTCGGCCGCGACTCCGGAGAGGCAGCCGTCATGGCGGTTCTCGACGCAGTAAACAGGCCGTTCGGCAGATGGAAGTCAAGACGGGAAATCCACTATCGCATAAGATAGCGCCTATCGAGCCACCGCGGCCAACGTCCCATTATCCATTCATTTATTCAAACGGAATCCAGAATCGCCGAAAATGGGTGTTTATATCCATGCGGCGTTGTAAGTTATTGGCATAAATACTGCAAGACAGCCCACATACAAGCTGTCAAGTACGGAGGGGAATAGGCTTCTACCTGACGCTCGGTCAGCAGGTTTGCCCGCATGGAAGAGCAGAACAAGGCTGGTTTGGGATTCAAGGTCTACTACACCCTGTTTGTAATAGCGGGGTTTTTGTGTCTGGCCTGGTTCTCCGGAAATCTTCCGGTTGGCCAGTGGCGTGACATAATCCTGTTCATAGCCCTGATCATTATAGCCGATTCGGTACAGATATCCCTGCCGAGGGGCGGGGCGTCGATCTACGCTTCCTCGCCTATCGACCTTGCCGGCATAGTCCTTTTCGGGCCCGCCGTGATGGCGGTCGCCGAGGCTATCTCGACCCTGGTGACCGAAGGGATATTCCAGCGTCGGCCGATCATCAAGGTACTCTTCAACATCCCGCTTCTCGTTATGACGGTCGGGCTCTCCGGTCTTGTCTACGAGTCATTCGGCAGCCTGACCAATACTGATTCACCGCTCTTTCTCGTGCCCCTCTTCGCGGCCGGCATGGTCTACTACCTGTTCAATACATGGTCGGTAAGCGTGATCATCGCTCTGAGGAGCTCGAAGAACCCGATACATGTCTGGAAGCAGAACTACATGTGGAACTTCTTCCACATCCTCGCGTTCCTTCCGATCGGCGCCGTCGTCGCGCTGCTCTACAAGAATTCGGGTGTATGGACGATTGCCCTGTTCATCATCCCGCTGTTCCTCGCGAGGTACTCGTTCCAGCTCTATCTCGACATGCGCGAGACGCATATCAATACGGTAGCGGCGCTGACATCGGCGATCGACGCATCTGACCCCTTCACACACGGACATTCATACAGAGTGTCGAAGTACGCGATGAGGATCGCGAGGGAGTTGGGCGTGTCGTCGAAGGATCTCGAGACCCTCGAGTACGCTTCGCTCCTGCATGATATCGGCAAGATCGCTATCCAGAACGATGTCCTTCTCAAGGTCGGGCCCCTGACGGATGAGGAATGGGCATCGCTGAGGTCCCACCCCGACATAGGGGCCGACATCGTCGAGCAGCTGAAGTTCCTCAAGGTCGCGGTCAACGTTATCCGCTGCCATCACGAGCGTCCTGACGGGACAGGCTATCCGAACGGGCTGAAGGAAGATGAGATCCCGATGCTCGCCAATATCCTCAATGTCGTCGACGCCTTTGACGCGATGACCTCGGACAGGCCGTACAGGAAGTGCCTGCCGATAGAGAGGGTCCTCGATGAGCTCCGAAGGTACAGGGGTACCCAGTTCCACTCCAGGGTGACCGATATACTGCTCGAGATGTACTACAGGGGCGATTTCACCCTTATCGTCGAGACCGATGCGACCACCGAGATTTACGATTCGCTCGTCGAGACCATCCAGATCTGACCGGCCCCCGCAAAACCTCAAACATCACTTTGAACGCCGCCCCGGTTCGATTATAATACGCCCATAGTCATTAGCATCCGGTACCTGGCAATGGAAGAAAGGCCCGAGGGTGAGTTCAAAATACAAGGATTCAGGTGTAGATATAGATGCTGCCGGCAAGGCCCTGAAAGGGATCGGCAAGCTGGTCAAGGGGACGTTCCGCAAGGAGGTCCTCTCGCAGGTCGGCAATTTCGGCGGGCTTTTCACGATGCCGGAGGGCCTGAAGGAGCCGGTGCTCGTATCGAGCATAGACGGCGTCGGGACCAAGCTGCGGCTCGCCTTCATGACAGGCAGGCACGACACGGTCGGCGAGGACCTGGTCAATCATTGCGTTAATGATATCCTCGTACAGGGGGCCGGCCCCCTATTCTTTCTCGACTATTTCGGGTGCGGAAAGCTCGAGGGAGACGTTATCGAGGCGGTCGTCGCCGGGCTGGCGCGGGGATGCGCAAATAACGGCTGCGCGCTGATCGGCGGGGAAACGGCCGAGATGCCCGGATTCTACACCGAAGGTGAGTACGACCTGGCCGGCTGTATCATCGGTGTCGTCGAGCGCGGTGAGCTGATCACAGGCGAGAGGATAGAAGACGGGGACGAGATATGGGCATTCCCGTCGAGCGGACTGCATACCAACGGATATTCACTGGCGAGAAAGATCGTATTCGAGGAGGCGGGACTTTCAGTGGACGACGAGGTGCCAGGTGCGGGCGGCACGGTCGCCGACCTGCTTCTGGCGGTCCACAGAAGCTATCTGCCGGAGATCCGGGCGATGAGGGAGGTCGCGGATGTCAGGGGACTGGCCCACATCACGGGCGGAGGCCTGATAGACAACATCCCGAGGATTCTTCCCGAGGGAGTCGGAGTAGTCATCGACAGGTCCACGTGGGAAACACCGCCCCTTTTCCGTTTCTTCGCTGAAGCAGGCGGTGTGGAGGACCTGGAGATGCACAGGGTCTTCAATATGGGCATCGGGATGGTCGCGATAGTGCCCTCTTCGGAGGCTGAAAAGGTCCTGGAGGGGAATTACCAGTGGAAACCGTTCAGAATAGGACGGGTATCGGCAGACGCGGACGGTGTGGAGCTGATCTGAGGCTGAAGGAACTGTTCGACTGTTCTTGACAGTTTCCGCGAACCGGTGCTACGATGCTCAAACGGAACATTTTCCGATTGTTTAAGAATGCGGATATTCTTATTATTGGTGTAAGTACGTTTGAAAATAAAGAATAAGGGAACACCCAGAGGGAGGAGTTCGAGATGCTGAACATCTCTACAAGAGATGAAGGTGGGGTCCTGATCCTTGACCTCGAGGGCCAGATCGACGGCGGGCCCGAGTCCGAAAAGATCCAGGAGATTATCAAGACTAATATTGAGGGAGGGCAGAAGAGTTTTCTGCTCAACCTGAAGGATGTAAAGTGGCTCAACTCTCTCGGCGCCGGTGTACTCATCGCTTCGTACGCTTCGGCAAAGCGGGAAGAGGCAGCTCTCAAGCTCCTGTCCGTTTCCGATCGCGTTGGCGTTGTTCTCAAGACCTGTGGGCTGATCCCCGAGGTGTTCGAGACATTCGAGGACGAGGCCGAAGCCGTCACAAGTTTCTGACCGGTACCGGTGCAGCCGGAGTTTTAGCACAAAGGAAGACAGGATGAAGATCAAGAAGAAGGAAATCGACGGAGTCACCATTCTCGATCTGTCGGGCGAGATGTACGGCGGTCCGGAGAACATGAAACTCGTCGATGTCGTGATGGAGCTGGGCGAAGCGGGAACGCTCGATCTCGTGATCAACCTCTCCAGGGTGAAGTGGATCTCGAGTACAGGCCTGGGGATCATGGTTTCCGCCAGGTCCAAGTATGCCAAGCTCGGCGGAGTCATCAAGCTGTCACATCCGAACGACAGGGTACTGGGAATCCTCCAGGTAACTCGCCTGAACCTCATTTTCGACGTTTTTGATAATGAGAAGGAGGCTATCGCAAGCCTTCAGAAGTGATCGGCGAATACGATGATAACCGGCTGCCCGCAAAAGCGGAACGTTACGCCCAGGACGGCTGGATATGAATAGATGAAATGATGCCCGGCACCTGCCGGGCATTTTCTTTTTTTTGGAGGTGGAAGTTGAGATTACGAAAGATCGTTTCGCTTGCCGTGATTATGATGATTTCCAGCGCCTCGTTAGCTGCAGCAGAGGGCGGGGAAGCGCTTACCGTAGAGAAATTCGCTTCTATGACGCGCTGCTCGGACCCGCAGATATCCCCTGACGGGAAGCGTATCGCTTTCGTCGTTTCCGTGCCCGATATCGAGGCGAACAGGAACAGGACCCATATATGGATCGCACCGCTCAGTGGCGATGAACCAAAGAAGTTTATCTCCGGCCAGGGGGCCGACTTCCACCCGCGGTGGTCGCCCGGTGGCGACAGGATCGCGTTTGTGTCAACGAGAAGCGGTTCCTCACAGATCTGGATCATCCCCTCGACAGGCGGAGAGGCTGTGCAGTTGACCGACATCTCAACCGGAGCGCATGATCCGGTATGGTCACCCGACGGCACCACGATAGCGTTCTACTCCTTCGTCCATCCCGACTGCCCGGACGATTCGTGTAACGTGGCGAGGGAAAAGGCGATCGACGATAATCCGGTCAAGGCCAGGGTCATCGACCATCTCCTCTACAGGCACTGGGACACCTGGAAGGACGGAAAACGGAACCATCTCTTCATAGTTGATGTGAAATCAGGCGAGACGAGGGACCTGACCACGGGTATCGACCGTGACTTTCCTCCCTTCCCCTGGGGCGGCTCGGGCGATTACGCCTTTTCGCCAGACGGGAAGGAGATCTGCTGCGTCTCGAGGACAGGAGCGATGGAGGCGGTCTCCACCGATACTGAGCTTTTCGTGATCGATCTCGGAACGGGAGAGATGAAGCAGCTGGGCGGCAACCCGGCAGCTGACGAGTCCCCCGCTTACAGTCCGGACGGCCGCTGGCTCGCGTGGAGGGCGCAGGCCGTTCCCGGATTTGAATCGGACCGGTGGCGCATCATGCTGATGGACAGGAAAAACGGTGAGACAAGGGAACTCACCGCGGACCTCGACAGATGGGTGACGGAATTCGTATGGGGGCCGCGGTCGAAGAAGATATATTTCGCCGCCGGCGACGAGGGACACAAACCGGTATTCAGCCTGGACGTCAAAAAGGGAAAGATCACGAAGCTCGTCGACCGGTCAAACAACTTCCAGCTGCGGATATCGCCGGACGGCAGGACGATCGTGTTCGTGCGAAACAGCTTCGATTACCCTCACTCGATCTGGAGGACCGGCGCGAAGGGTGGGGAGCCCATGCGGGTCAGTTCGTTCAATCAGCCCGTCCTCACAAAGCTCGGGATCAACCCGGCCGAGGACATCAGGTACGCGGGAGCGGATGGCGCGATGATACAGGCCTACCTGATCAAGCCCCCCGGATTCGATCCTTCACGTCGCTACCCTGCGATAATGCTGATCCATGGGGGCCCCCAGTCGGCATTCATCGACATGTGGCTGACAAACTGGAACGCGCAGACATTCGCCTCGGCAGGGTACGTCATCTTTATACCCAACTTTCACGGCAGTGACGGCTTCGGACAGGAGTTCGTCAACTCGATCAGTCGCGACTGGGCCGGGAAGTGCTACGAAGACATCATGAAGGGGCTGGACTGGCTCGCTGAGCGTGACTATGTCGATCAGGCCAGGATCGGCGCCGCGGGGGCCTCTTACGGAGGCTACATGGTCAACTGGATCGCCGGGCACACCGACCGGTTCGGTGCGCTGATATCGATGGCTGGTGCCTTCAATCTGGCGAGCAAATATGGTGTCACAGAGGAACTCTGGTTCCCCGAATGGGACCTCGGCGGGACGCCGTGGGACAATCCGGAGGACTACGAGAAGTTCAGTCCGCACAACTACGCCGCGGCATTCAGCACACCGACGATGGTCGTGCATGGAGAGCATGATTACAGGGTGCCGGTCGGAGAGGGCCTGCAGATGTTTACTGCGCTGCAGAGGCAGGGCGTTCCTTCGAAGCTCGTCTATTTCCCCGACGAGGGCCACTGGATCCTCAAGCCGAAGAACAACATTTTCTATTACGGGCAGTTCCTTGAGTGGATGGACCTGTATCTGAAGCAGGTGGAAGAATAGGCCTGTAGAGTCGGATCTGTGGATCAGTTCGGTTCGACGCAGACCGACCATTCAGGAACAGCGGCTATGCCGTATCGCTCAGAGTCGTTCAGGCCGGCAGAGAACACCTCGCTCGGGTATTCGGCGACGAATTTGCCCTCGGGAGTGACACCGGTTGCGTCGAGGACGACGAGCCTGTTCATCCGCGTATCTATGATGTAGAGATAGTCCCCGTGAACGGTGATATCTCCCCAGCGGCCGGTCAGGTTATTGGTCCCCCCGTAGTAGTCGAAGAAGTCGAACCATTTGGGCTCAGTCTCCGTCCCGGGCTTCATCCTTCCGACACTCCTTGAGTTGCCGTTGCTGTCGATCGAGATGTAGAGGAAGCCCTGCATATCTACGCACATTCCTCGCGGAGAACCGATGCCGGTATCCAGTATCAGTACGGCGTTGTCCGTCACGTCTCCCATCCCGTCCCACACGTTGAAGTTGATGTTATAGAGCGGCCCGCTGCCTGTGGCGATATAGAAATCACGCGACACCGGATCCACCGCAATGTTCTCATAGTTCACACCGTAGTACTCGGCTACCTGCACGGCGGTCACTCCGGGACATCCGATCTTGTAAACATTCGTGTTGCCGACAAGAACCAGCACTCCACCCATGTTGAACTCTATCTCGCTGCCCGTGAGGATCGGGATATCTGTGTATTCCTCGAGCATTTTTGTGGCGGGAAGGACCTTGTATACCTTCTCGTTAGTCGTAACGAACATCTCTCCTCTCGAGGAGAAGTCGATGTCGCGAAGGATGTGGTTAGTCTCCAGCACCTTCTCTGTTCCTCCGGTCGTGGGGTCGAAATTGATCAGCACCGATCCGAGCCCTGTTATCATCGAGGATGAAGTCGTCGTGATGAATACATGTCCTCTCGGCCACTGGCAGGCGCTCTCAGGATTCTCCTCGGCGCATCCCAGGGCATTGGCAGTGTGATTGAAGGTCGTCGAATCGTTGCCGGACTTAACTCCGACCATCTGGACGCCCGCTACTGTCCCAAGCCTGAATCGCGCGTAGGCATATCCGTCCCTGTCCGTATATCCAAGTTCGGGATCGACAGCCGCTCCGGGATCTTCCGTGCTGAAGAATACAGGCGCTCCGAATTTCGGCTCACCCACGATATCGCTCACCCTGACGGCCATTATCTTGGGCAGGACCGCGCCGGTTCTTTCGGTCTGGTTGTTTCCGGCGGTGATCCTGATTGTCGACATGCCTTCGAGGTCCTCGTTCTTCGGGTCGCCATCGCATGAAACGACAAAGAGAACGGAAAGAAGCAGAGCGAGGAGGATCATCATCGTCTTACGCATAGTATTCATAACAGGACACCATCCCTGGTCAGTATCCCCAGATTATCATTAGTTCACCGAAACTTTATGGCAATCTTCCTGCCGCGTCAACGATGATAAACAAAAACCTCTTTGAACGTTTGCCCCTCCATCTGTAAAGTCGAGGGGAAGACAACAGGATGCAGTTATCAAGGAGGGTACATGGAAGGCGGCGGATTCGCGTATCCATGGATAGTGAAGCGGGACATTGTCTGAGTTCGTCTTTACGAGGATCATTGACAAAAAAAGAGCGCCTGCCGTGAGGCAGGCGCGAGAAAAGCAATACCGGGCCGATGTGATGTATTCTCTGTAAGTAAAGCAAAGATGTCAGGTCTTCAAGCAAACCCTCGGACTTTATTGCTAATCGTGAGGGATAATACCACAAACAGGCCTTTTTGTCAATATGCATTGACACTAAAGCCTGATATTACAATAAGTTGAGGGAATACCCCTATTTTTACCCCATTGACAAATCTTGCAGGTACTGGTATAATCCCCTCTGTAGTTTGAACATACAGCGGCACCTTTCCGGGGCCGCTCCAGATCGCGAAAAGGGGGGACACTTTCGTCTTCCCGTTTCTGTATCCGGGGGAGACCGGGAGTGCCGGACGCATCGGTCCGGCCGGGCGGGCCGAAGGATATGCAGAAAGACAACTCGCCAGTCTTCATCACCTCTAATCCCGCAATGAGGGAACTCCTCGAAGAGATCCGCCGGATAGCTCCATTTCCTGTCCCGGTCCTGATAACGGGTGAGTCCGGCACGGGCAAGGAAGTCATCGCCAGGTTGATCCACCGGTGGAGCGGCAGGATCAAGGAACCGTTTATTCCCGTGAATGCCTCGACTCTTCGAGGTGATCTTCTTGAAAGTTCACTTTTCGGGCACGCTAGGGGAGCGTTCACCGGTGCGGTGACAAAACACGTCGGTCTCGCAACGGCAGCCAACAACGGCACCCTCTTTCTCGACGAGATAGGCGAAGCTGACCCGGGAGCGCAGGCACGTCTTCTGAGGTTCCTCGATTCGGGAGAGTACCTGCCGGTAGGGGAGAGTGTGGCGAAAAGATCTGATGCCAGGGTCATTACGGCTACCAACCGCGACCTTCCAGGGGAGATCGATCGAGGTTCCTTCAGGGAGGATCTTTATTACAGGCTTTCATCGGTCGTCTTCAGGATACCGCCTCTTCGTGAAAGAAGGAGCGACATCGTAACGCTCGCGAGACATTTCATATCAAGTCTGACTTCGAGATTCAGGATCGGGCCGTTGACGATCTCAACGCAGGCGCAGCGCGTCCTCGAATCTTACAACTGGCCCGGCAATGTCCGGCAGCTTCAGAACGAGATCACGTCTGCTGCTCTGAGAAAAGGATCAGGCAGACTGGAGATAACCGATCTCCCGGCAGAACTCGTGACGGGATATCTCGACCCCCGGCCCGTTATCCCGAAAGGGCTGGACGGCAGACTTCGCAGGTTTGAGAGGGATGAGATCCTCGGCGCCCTGAGAAGCGCAGGATCCAATCACAGCAGGGCGGCCTCGATCCTCGGCCTCAAGAGAACGACCCTCCTGTACCGTATGCGCAGGCACGGCATAGCGTTACGGGAGAAGAAGGGCGAGTGAGAGCCCCGGGGATATGAGTACATAAGATTGGTAAAAGTCACACATTGTAATCATTACGGGTAGAAAACAGGAATTCGATCAGTTGGCAGTTGTCTGTCTGAGATCATTGGAATATATTTAATATTGTAAAAGCGGTTAGATTAAATCAGGCTTTCCCCACCTGTGTATTCAACATATTTCAATTTATGAGGAGGTCGGGTGAAATGTGGCCAGGAAAATCAATCCTGAGGCTGGCATTCATTGGGATTGCTTTACTCTGTGTGGGCAATGCTTTCGGTCAGACTGGCGGATCTCTTGTTTCATGGCACGGAACAAGGATAGTCGAATATTCAGCACTCGAAAATCTCATCATGGTCGATGGAGGATATCGTTACAGTGTCGGCCTCAGAGCTGACGGTAAAATTGTGGCCTGGGGATTTAACGATGACGGGCAGTGCAATGTTCCTGCACCAAACAGTGATTTTGTGGCTGTCTCCGGAGGCTATTCACATTGCCTGGGACTTAAGTCTGATAGTTCGATCGTTGCATGGGGAGCAAATGATTATGGAGAGTGTGATGTCCCCGATCCAAACGAAGATTTCGTGGCGATTGCTGCGGGTCATTACCACAGTCTGGGTCTGAAGTCAGACGGAACTATCGTGATCTGGGGAGACAATGACTATCTCCAACACAACATAACTTCGGCAAACGAGGATTTTATCGATATATCTGCGGGGCGGCTGCACAGCCTCGGCCTTAAATCGGACGGTTCGGTCGTAGCCTGGTACTACTACCTCGATGGCCAGTGTAACGTTCCTCCTCCCAACGTGAATTTCGTCGGGATCTCGGCAGGGTATGCGCACAGTATGGGACTCGCGTCATACGGGCGGATCATAACCTGGGGATCCGACGCCGAAGGCCAGTGCAATGTTCCCGCGCCGAATGAGGAATTTGTTGCGATAGCTGCGGGTTATATACACAGCCTGGGCCTCAAGTCGGACGGGACCATTGTTGCCTGGGGTTCTGATACTCATGGCCAGTGCAGTGTTCCGGAACCTAACGAAGGATTTGTGGCCATTGCCGCCAATAATGATCACAGCCTTGGTATCAAGACCGACGGAACAGTTGTAGCGTGGGGCAGCAACGGATTTGGGCAGATTACTTCCACACTGAATGAAGAATTCACGGCTGTTGCCGGTGGAGGTTACCACAGTCTTGGGCTCAGGTCAGACGGAGCTGTTGTAGTCTGGGGGGCCTGTAGACAGCCTCCCGCGCCGAACACGGATTTCACGGCGATTTCTGGAGGCGATTTTCATTGCCTGGGCCTGAAATCTGACGGGACGATCGATGCCTGGGGAGACAACAATGATTCCCAGTGTAATGTCCCCTCTAATATGGATTACATTGGAATAGCGGCGGGCTCACTCCACAGCCTCGGTGTCAAATCAAACGGAACGGTCTTTGGTTGGGGAGATAATGATAATGGCCAATGCAACGTTCCCTCTCCGAACGAAGATTTCGTAGCTGTCGCCGCCGGTTGCAGCCAGAGCATTGGCCTCAAATCCGGGGGATCGATACTGACCTGGGGAAGCGGTGGAGATGTCCCTGCTCCCAACGAGGACTTTGTGGCTGTCGCAGCGGGCTGTGGTCATGGTCTGGGCCTGAAGTCGGACGGTTCGATAGTAGCATGGGGCAGTAATTCAAACGGTCAGTGCAACATTCCATACCCGAACGAGGATTTTGTAGTTATCGATGCCTTGGGTTTTTGTAGTCTTGGCATCAAGTCCGACGGAACAATGCTCCTGTGGGGAATGAATTACCACATTCCAGATAACAACATTCCTGACCCGAATGAGGATTTTCTGGCTGGTGCGCTCGGCGGCCTGTGCACCCTTGGAATAAGGACAGCGGAATATGTTTCCGTTGCGTTCAGCAGTATTTCGGCTGAGTCCAAAAAAGATGCTGTCTTACTCCATTGGGAGACTGAGGCAGATGAGGCAATCACAGGATTCATCGTTTACCGCGCTTCAGATACCGGGGATTTTTCGCGTATCACGGATATTCCCCTTGTACCCTATACCAGAGCGTATGAGGACCGGACCGCTGAACCAGGGCAGAAGTACCGGTATCTGCTGGGAGCGTTGACACTGGATGGTCGCGAGATCCGTTCACTCGAGATTGCAGCATCCAGCTTAACTCCGCTGTTTGCTCTGAATCAGAATTATCCGAACCCGTTTAATCCGATTACGAACATCTCGTTTTCGCTTCCCGTCCGGGAGCAGATTTGGCTCAGGATCTATGATTTATCCGGTCGTCTGGTGAAGAGCCTGATCGATAAAAAAATGTCGGCTGGCCATCACCAGGTTGTGTGGGATGGCACTGATACTGAGGGTAGATTAGTTGTGTCAGGCGTATATTTCTACCGGCTTAAGGTTGGCAAGGAGACTTCATCCAGGAAGATGATACTGATGAGATAACTCTCCCTCATCATGGTTAATAGAAACGTCCCTGCTTTGACTCGGCTACGATGACTTCCACAGGGTTGGCCGTGGCGCAGAATATACCGTAGACCTCGGGGATTACTTTCACTCCTCATCATTGCCCGAATGGCGGACGAGGCAGTCGCCGAAAGCCTCGCAGAAGGCTGCGCCGAACTTGATCCCGGGGACGGACGATACGGCGGCCTCGTGGAGATCCTTAAGGATTTCAGGGAGAAGCAGGGCGAGTACGCGGAATACGCCGCAGCTACATTATAAAAGGACTAGAGAATTAGTATCAAGGATATTAAACGATCTCGAGTTCAGCGAGCCTGCGATAAAGAGTTGAACGCCCGATGCCCAGCTCCCTCGCGAGCGCCGTCTTGTTACCGCTATGTTTCAACAGGCCGATCTCGATCTGGCGGCGCCGGTTGCCGGTGTCCCTGGGTTCAGACAGAAGAAAATCCCTGATAGTGAGCGGCAGATCCCGTTTCCTGGCAACCTGACCGCTCTGCCCGAGCAGCGCGAGTTCCTCGGTGATATTGATCAGTTCCCTCACATTCCCGGGCCAGTGATACTGGAGCAGAAGTTCCGTCAGACCTTCCTCGATGTCGAACCCGCCGTTCGAACCGCAGAGGAAATATGAAAACAGCGGCAATATATCGTCCTTCCTGTTCCTGAGCGGTTCCAGTTCGATTACGCCGCCGGCGATGCGGTAGTAGAAATCCTCCCGGAGCCTGCCTGATTCGACCATGGACCATATATCCTGATTAGATGCGCTCACCAGCCTGACATCCACCGGGCGCTCTTTTGTCTCTCCAACCCTTCTGACACACTGTTCCTGAACAGCCCGCAGGAGTTTCGCCTGCTGCCTGGTTGTCAGCTCGGTGATCTCGTCTAGAAAGAGCGTTCCGCCGGAGGCCTCTTCGAAAAGTCCTGCCTTATCCCTCGATGCTCCGGTGAATGAGCCTTTCCTGTATCCGAACAGCTCACTCTCGAAGATCGTATCGGGTATTGCAGCGCAATTAACGGGTACGAAAGGGCCCTGTGACCTGCTGCTGAACCTGTGCAGCAGCCCGGCGACGATCTCTTTTCCCGTTCCGGTCTCACCCGACACGAGGACAGGCATCTTTCCAGATGCGAGCTTCCGGACCCTTGATATCACATTAATCATCGAATCGGAGGCGGCTACGATTCGATCCTCGATAAGCCACTTCTCGTCAAAACGGATCTTCCTGAAACGGTGCCCCGGAGTCGAATGGTCGATCATCTCTTCAAGCCTGCCGACAAGATCCCTGCAGACTTTCGCTCTGTCCTCAAGACCCTTCGTGGAGAAGAGATGCAGCGCCTCCACTGCGTTATCCCTGGCTTTGCCCAGCAACGCGTCACGCGTTTGCATGTCTGTGTCATTCTCCGAGATCCACTTTTCACAGGTCTCGGCGGCAAGCTGAAGAGTACGTCCCAACTCGAACGATTCCTTTATAAGCTTCAGAGTTACGACGGCCTCATTAAAGAATGACAGGGCAAGATCCATATCGTTCTTTCCGAAAGCGATAACTCCATACGTCCTCAGAACACTCCCGAGTTCATATTTATCATTCATTCTCTCGCAAAGCCTGTGTGCTTTTGACAGCGCGATCTCCGCGTCTTCTATCTTCCCGAGGGCGACATAGACTTCGCCGAGCCTCCTGAATGTCTCAACAGCGATATCGCCATCAGGCGCGATCACACCGGCGATCTCTCCAGCCTCTTTCACAAAGACAAGCGATTCGTCGTATCGTCCCTGGTGATAGCAGATCTCTCCAAGGAACTCAGAGGAAAGGGCTGTCTCTCTCCTGAATCCTGATTTAGAGGCCTTTTCCCGGCAGTCAAGGAGCAGGGCTTCAGCCTCTTCGTACTGTCCCCTGAAGATATTTATCCGTCCAAGGGCAATATTCGCATTTATGAAATGTATCCTGTTTCCGGTCAGATCAGCAAACTTTTTGGCCGGTTGGAGTAGTTCTTCGGCCTTGTTATACTCCCCTATCCGATAGGCAAGTATGGCCAGCATCAAGTGTGTATACGACCGGGATCGATATTTCCCGCATTTGTCGAAACATTCCAACGCTCTCCTGTAATTGGTCTCCGCAATCTCGAAGAAGCATCTCTGGAAAGCAATATAGCCGATCATAAACGAGGAGCAGCCCTCAAGAAACCCATTTCCCGATGACAGCGCATGGTTCCGGCACTCTTCGAAGAAATGATTCGCTCTGAAATAGTCGCCTTTCCAGAAGGCGACTATCCCGGTATAGTATTCGAGTCGATTTGACTGGGTTTCATTCCAGTTGCTTTTCTGGCAATCGGCAAGCAATACCGAGCAGGCGTCATAATCGCTTTGAAGCTGTGATATCTGTACCTTCTGAATGACAAAGTCAAAGTCGTTTTCAATGCCGGGATACTCATCGGCCAACTGATCCATATACCTCTCCGCCTCGCGAGTAAGGTGATTTCCGATATTGATCTGAGCGGCGAGGAGAAGGAGTTTTTTATGTGTCGATGAGTGTGAAAGAGATCTGAGTATTCCGGCACTCTTTTCCGTGAATCGGTCAAGCGCCTCCTGATACAACTCCGACGAGACAAGTTCTTGCAGTTCCTTGATCAGCCTTGCTGCTTTATCCATAAATAATTGGCTCTCTATAATAATCTATCTAATACCTGAAGGGCCCGTGTGTAAAATTCCTCAAATAAAAGAATAATAGCTGCATATACTGTGATCTTGCCGTCTTGTTCCCTCTAGTGTCAGGATTTGACATATCTGGTTGCAGCGAATCAATACTCGTTCCCAGGCTTGATCCCAGAGGCCCTGTTTTTAAACTAGGATCGTATCCCGGTTCGCCACAATGAATATTTGGTTCGATATCCGGGGCAATGGTCTTGGAATCACCATCTTTTTGAATTATATAGATGCAACTGGCTCCGACTGGATACAGAAGAATCCCTGCAGATATAGTCACAGCCAGTAACAATATAACCGCCGGGTTCAATGAGGTTCTCATCTGGTGCCTCCATTTTTTTCGGTTGGTTGATCAGAATTGTACACTACCTGATTTACATGTCAAGATAAATCCCTCTCATTAATCGCATTGCCCCAATGTATATCGTTCTGATACGATTAGCTTTAAGTCAAAAACATCAATTTCTTCCCTTGCATACATCCTGCCACAGTCCGGGTCAAAAAGTGTCCCAACTGTCCCAATGTGTCCCACTCCGCATCTTATATAAGGATAGTATGTTACAGGATGGGTGTCCCATAGAGTGTCTTACGTGATACACCTTGCGATACGCATAGATCCGCTTCAGGAACTGTCCGATAGTCAACGATTACAATTTTTATGCATGATTCAAAATTCCGGCAATGTGTTGATTCACGCAGAGTTGTAGATCCACCACAAAACTGCCAATTGATAGAGAAGTATCTTGCGCATGTGGATGGAACCGATAGTGCAATACAAAACGATTAGGTGCGTCCAAGATTTTCAGCGTGATGTTGCTTTAGAAGGGGGGACCAATAAGGGTCTAAATTGGAAATGTTTACCAGGGCCGGAAAGACAGTGAATCCGTATAGAAAAACCGTATTGAAGCCGCTCCGGAAGGAGAAAAATAATGGTATATAGAAAGCATATCCGGAAAGCTATGCTGTTGTTGATTGGTATTGTATTCTTCAATCTTGTGTCATGTGCTGAAGAGGGTATTGTGAGTACAGACGCAAATATGGCAATTTCATATGAAATGATAGATGCAGAAAACGAGATTGAAATTTCAATTGATCCAGAAATGGCTGGAATACTACATAATGAGATTTTATCAGAATTCAACAATAGACATACCATACTAAGCGGGCCCCTTGATGAAGACACTTTCATAAAATATTACCAAGAGGCGGTTAATGCAGTTTTTAAGAGAAATGGAATTCGAATTATCGTATCCAAAGATGATATTCGTGCAGATATATTTATGCTACAGGAATTAACCGATAAAGGTGTTTTTAACTTCTTCTCACTTCCACAAGAAACGAAGATAGAACCACTCATTTTGCATGGAATAGATACAGGCAAATTAACAGAAGTTGAATCTGAATATATCAGAAAACTTTTTAAATCATTAAAAAACGACGTTCGTATTTCAACAGATTGTGCACATGATCATTTATTAAGTGCTGAAGATGAATCAATCGAAGATATTGACAGAGATATGTTATTGTCTATAGAGTGCATTGCCATTAGCACCTCTGAATTCTGGGGTGATTATCTGGGCCAGAGAATCGATGAGGGAACACTTGTATATAAAGATGATGAGTATATATGGCGCACTTCGTGTGATATATGTGGTGGGATAATGGGGGTTTGGGCGGGAGGACCTGGTGGCAGCGTTGTCCTGGGGGGGCTTGCTTCATTATCTTTTCATGTAGTATATAATTATGGGCCAAGCTGGTGGGATACGGTAAAAGGTTGGTTTTAAGGGGTATTATCCTAAATGGGGGAAAAAGGCTACAAAATAATCTTCCCACTTTCAAGACAGAATTAGCAAGGAGTAACTGATGCTTGGTGACTATAAAGAGATAATAGGGATCATATTAGCACACATCATTATTTATGCTATTCTTAGAATTATTTCGTGGAAACTCATCAAGCTCAGACCCAAAAGTGGGTTTGGCTTATATTTAATACTCATGCCTGTATTCATGTTGAACATAAGGTCAGGTTCAGGAGCTTCAGAGATTTATTCTGCAGTTATTACAATTGTTGGAGTATTCATATTTTCTGCCTATGTAGGAAAAAATACTTCACGCTGAATTTGTTTTTAGCGTTTGTAAGGTGAAGTTATGTGTGCAGTAAATTGTACCTACCTGACACCAGTATGGACGCAGAAACAGTATTTTTCAGATCAAAAAGGGTACACTTTATATATTGTTGGATCCATTCTGATATCTCTCGGTGCGCTGCTAGGCGTTATGTATTTTCTAGTGCTTAAGTGAACGGAGAGAAAGTATGAAATCCAGGTTAACGCAGAATTTATCTTTAGTCTCTTTCTATGTGGTTGCGATCATTCTGTGGTACTGGCTATTTAGAGATACTCCTGCAATTAGATTCATTGCGGGATTAGTATTTGTTGGTTATTCACTGCTGCAATTGATCCGTCCACAGTGGTTTCCAAATCTGCCTGGTTTAACGGGCCGGGTGTTTCCTGCCAAGATATTCAAACAGGGAAGAATAGTTGCATCGTGGATAGGCATTCTGTTTGGGGCAGTTATTCTTAGCGGCTACAGGATAACAACGATGAGGTCCATGGGGATATTTGCACTGTTGTTCATTATCGGATACTTACCGATTTATCTTTTATGGATAAAAAACAGCAACAAGTACGAGCGAGAGAAAAATCGAAAATTCTGGATTCTCGCGATCTCATCAATGCTGATATTCTGTGCCCTCGGCATATGGTTTATCACTTTAGGTGATAAAGAGATCAAGATGTTCTCTGAAATGTCCCCTTATCCAATGATGATCGTGTATGCGCTGATGGGGGTCTGGCAATATAGAGTTATCAGGAAGAAGGAGCGTGCTGACGCTCTTATGCACTGACTTCTGTATTTGCGTTGTGCTCTTCCAGCCGGATTTCGGTTCAGCTTCACAGCTTGTACCCGAATTTCCTCAGGATGTCGTGCCGCCAGGCCTTTCCCTCATCGTCTTCGATGCCTTTTGGCTTCTCGCCGTCTATGACACCAAGTATTCCTCGTCCCTGCTTTGACTCGGCGACGATGACCTCAACCGGGTTGGCCGTGGCACAGAATATTCCGCAGACCTCGGGAATCGCTTTTACGGCGTTGAGGATGTTGATGGGGAAAGCGTCCCTCATGAAGATTATGAACGAGTGACCCGCCCCGATAGCCAGGGCGTTGTTTCTGGCCATCTCGATCAGTTCCTCATCGTTTCCTGAATGGCGGACGAGGCAATCGCCCGAGGCCTCACAGAAGGCTACGCCAAACTTGATCCCGGGAACGGACGATACTGCGGCTTCGTGGAGATCCTCGACAGTCTTGATGAAATGCGACTGGCCGAGGATGAAGTTGATCTCCGACGGCTTCTCGATCTTTACTGTCTTCAGTTCCATGATCACCCTCCAATGCAGGTGATGGAGACTATTTCTTCTTACGGTTGTTCAGGCCGTACTGTTTGATCTTATTATGAAGGTGCTGTCTTGTGACGTTGAGGTTTTCCGCGGCCTTGGTGATCTTTCCGCCCGTCTCCGCGAGTGCTTCTATGATGAATTGCTTTTCGACCACCCGTATACGTTCCTTCAGCGAACCTCCAGCCCCTTCGGTGCCTATAACGGAGCCACCGGAACTGACCTGGGGGAAGTGTATGGCCGACAGAGTGGTGGACTCGCCGCACATCGCGAGAGCTCTTTCGACGCTGTTCTCCAGCTCCCTGACATTTCCGGGCCATTGATTGGTGAGCAGCAGCTTCATCGCGTCCGGCGCGATACTGGTATCGCCCTTGTCCATCTTCGAGGAGTACTTCTCCAGGAAATGGAGGGTCAGGGGAAGTATGTCCTCCTGCCTCTCGTTCAGGGGCGGGATCGAGATAGGGACCACGTTGAGCCTGTAGAAGAGGTCCTGGCGAAAGCTGCCCGCCTTGATGTCCTCTGAAAGTTCGCGGTTCGTGGCGGCGATAACGCGTACGTCGACATTGCGCACCGTGTTTTCGCCGACTCTCCTGATCTCACCTTCCTGGAGCGCACGAAGCAGTTTGACCTGCAGGGGCAGGGGCATATCCCCGATCTCATCGAGGAACAGGGTGCCGCCGCTGGCTGTCTCGAAGAGGCCAGGCTTGTCACTGGTCGCTCCTGTAAACGAACCCTTCTTGTGGCCGAACAGCTCACTCTCGAGGAGCTCGGGCGACATCGCGCCGCAGTTTATAGTGATCAGCTGGTTGGTCTTGCGAGGGCCGTTGAAATGGATCGCCCTCGCGATAAGTTCCTTACCCGTTCCGGTCGCGCCGGTGATCATTACGGTCGTGTCGAACGGGGATATCTTTCTTATCGTGCTGAATATCTCCATCATCGGTTTGCTTTTACCGATGATCCCGGAGAACTCGTATTTCTCGGAGAGCACCGCCTTCAGTTCGAGGTTTTCCCTCGCGAGGTTTTCTTTCGAGAGGATCAATTCGCCGTGGAGCCTTGCGTTCTCGATGGCGATCGCCGCCTGAACGGCGAAGGCGGAGAAGATAGGCATATCCTCCTCGTCTATCTCGATACTGAGCCTGCTGGCGTCTGTGTATATGACTCCGATAACTGCGTCGTCGCGTATGAGGGGGAGGCAGATGGCGGTCTTGAGTTGGAGATCGAGCACACTCTCCTGATCCTTGTACCGGCCGTTCTTGTCGACATCGGAGATAAAGAGGGGTTTGCCTTTGTCGGCGGCTTCTCCGATGATCGTATGGCTTACTTCGAAATCGCTCTCTCCCAAATTCTGCTGTCGGCTGTCACGCGCAATCCTGAACTGCAGCTCTCCTGCCTTGTTGTTCAGCATGAGAAACCCGCGGTCCATGTCGGCGAGCTTGATCGTTGAATCAACGATGTCGGAGAGAAGC
>RCNF010000190.1_pt1 | contig 29178 bp, 17 predicted proteins | sample 2041311 | NCBI WGS metagenome assembly RCNF01 (sample SAMN09708228, study PRJNA481090) | Marine sediment metagenome, whole genome shotgun sequencing project. | biome: marine sediment; feature: ocean; material: sediment; isolation source: Sewage treatment plant 2 marine sediment (STP2) ...
GATATCGCAGAAACAAAATTTAATGGGATTGATGTATTGATAAACAATGCCGGTATAGAGTTGGCGCTACCATATGCTAAAATGGATCCTAAAACAATCGACCAGATTATGGAAGTAAACCTAAGAGCTCCGATGATTCTAACACGGCTCCTACTTCCAAAAATGATTTCACGAGGTGAAGGCCATATTGTAAATATTGCTTCAATAGCAGGGCTTTTTGGTGCACCCTATGAAGAAGCGTATTCTGCCAGCAAACATGGACTTATTGGATTTACGAGAAGTCTTCGCTTTAGCTTTCTCAGTGAAGGATATCCAATTGGTGCCTCTGTTATTTCTCCCGGGTACATTTCCGAAGCCGGTATGTATCAGGATAATATAAAAAATACCACCCTGAAAGCACCAGGAAGTTTTGGAACCTCACCTCCAGATGATGTAGCCAGGGAAGTTATTAGAGCTATTAAAAGAAACAAGTCGGATATAATTGTCAATTCAAAACCTCTTCGACCACTTCTTGTTTTGCAATCCATTGCACCCTCACTTGCATCCTGGTTTGCTGCCAAAACAGGCTCATTAGAATTTGGTAAGAGTTTTGCTCAAAAGAATCTTAAAGAATTGTCCGAAAAATAATCTGAACTCAGTTCTGTTTTTCCGACAAATTATTATTTATTCTTTGGATTTCTTTACTTCACTTCGAACTCGTTCCTGTGTTAGTGGAAGTTGATACAATCTTGCACCGGTAGCATCGAATACCGCATTTGCTATGGCTCCACCCATGCAAATTATGGCAGGCTCACCCCCACCCTGGGGTGGATCATCCTGGGCATCAATTAAGACAACATCAATTTCTGGAGTCCAGCTAAAATGGGCAAATTCATAATCCCCGAAATTCTTTGTAAGCATCTTCCGACCGCTGAATTTGATTTCCTCACTTAAGGCGTAACCCATACCCATTATAACACATCCTTCTGCCTGAATGATAACTCCCTGGGGATTTACAACCATTCCCATGTTTTGAGAGCAAACAGCCCGTTTCACCTGTATGTGACCAGTTTCTTTATTCACTTCGATCTCTACAAAAACAGCCACATCCGTTCCGGCATCTTTTCCGCAGGCAATACCGTATCCCCTACCACTGGGTCCTTTTGCCGATGTCCATCCAAATTTCTCGGCCCCTTTTCTGAGCACTTCTGCCATTTTCGGATCTCCTTCCAGGTGCTTTAAACGAAACTCCAGCGCGTCCTCTCCGGCTGCTGCAGCCATTAATTCCATTTGAGATTCACGCGCCCAGGTGTTGGTATTGTTGCTTGGAGCACGCCAGGCCCCGGTATAAAATGGATGGACTGATACTCCTCTTGGTGCACTCAAAGTTTGAGTACGATGATCAGGTATATCGTAAAAATGAGTAGCTCCCCGAGATCCTCCAAAGTGAATGCCATAATCCCAGAAAGCAATTTTCCCATCCTCATTCAAGCCGGAACGAATTTTCACAACTGCTGCCGGTCTGAGCCGGTCATACATGAATTCCTCTTCGCGAGAGTATACTAGTTGCACCGGTTTGCCTGAGAGTTTTGCTATCCGGGCCACTTCTACCGCCTGGGGATTGTATATTTTACCGCCAAAACCTCCGCCAGTGAAAATGGTCATTAAGCGTACGTTTTCCTCTGCCATTCCCAGTTCTTCTGCTACCGCTTCCTTTGTGGGATAGGGTGTTTGGCAGGACGCCCAGATCTTTAGTTTCTCCCCCTCAAACATAGCAGTTGCTGTGTGGTTTTCAATGGGCGCATGGGCGATATAAGGATCATGAAATTCTGATTCAAAAATCTGTTCAGATTTAGCTTCCCCCTCCTTGAGGTTTCCTACGGAATCAATTTCATTGTTTTCAGAGGCTTTTTCTTTCAGAAATTCAAATATGGATTTGTCATCCACATTGATTTTTTCTTCTTCGTACTCAGCCTTAACTTTAAAAATAGCTCTCCCTGCAACATCCTGTGATTCATGAAGTAAGGCAATGAAGTCTCCATCCCTTACAATTTCCACACCTTCTATTTTCTCCGCTTCCGAGGTATCGAGGTTGATAAGTTTAGCCCCCAGTCCGGGCGGGCGAACAATTCGGGCATACATCATTCCTGGCAGTAGAACATCGCCTGAATATTTTGCGGCACCTGTTACCTTATCTTCCCCATCTACATGAAGCCTGGATGTACCTATGACTTTAAATTCTGATGATTTTTTTAGCGGAGGTTTCTTTTTAATGGTTTCAAAAATGGCTTTACCTTTCGTCAATTCTGCATAAGTGACTTTCTTCGAGGCATGAGATGTCATAGAAACGACACCCTCTTCTACTTTTAACTGATCGGTTGAAACCGCCCACTTCTTAGCCGCCATTTCCAGAAGAATCGCCCGGGCCTCTGCACCTGCCGCCCGAAGCACCTCGCCAAAAACCCGAGTTGATAAGGAACCGTATGTGCCTTCATCCCATGGGCATAAATCTGTATCCCCCATAACAATATCAATACTCTCGAGGTTTACGTCTAATTCATCAGCCAATTCCATGGGCAAAGAGCTAATGGGCCCCTGCCCCATCTCAATTTTCCCGGTATATAGGGTTACCCTCCCATTATCACCAATTCTCAAGTAGGCATTCATATTGGCCTCCTTTTCGGGATCAGAACTACAGGATGTTAGCAATTTCAAATCACTTACAGAGAATGCTATTATAAGTCCCCCACCTACCTTCTTCAGGAAATTCCTCCTATCCATTTCAAACGGATTGTGCATATCCTTGAAAAGTCTCTCGTTAATTTTCATTTCCCTATTCATGACAATCCTCCTTCCATTTCTTTAGCAGCAATCTGAATGGCTTCAATGATCCTTCCATATGTACCACAGCGGCAGAGATTATCTTCCATAGCATCCATTATTTCCTGTCGGTTTGGTTCCGGGTTCCTAAGAAGTAAACCATAGGCATTCATTATCATTCCCGGCGTGCAATACCCACATTGCAGAGCATCTTTTGACATAAAGGCTTTCTGAATGGGATGCAGTTCCCCGTTCTTTTTCAGGCCCTCAATGGTCAATACTTTCTTTCCTGCTACATCCCTGATCGGGATTATGCAAGATCGCACAGGTTTATTATCCAGGAGGACTGTGCAGGAACCACAAACGCTAATTCCACAACCAAATTTGGTACCTGTAAGGCCCAATTCATTGCGGAGAACCCACATCAGTAAGTTGTTTGGATCTGTGGAGATCTCCGTTGGTTTGGAATTCAATTCAAATTGAATGGTTTCAATCATAATTAATCTGTTGTTTTAGTTCTTCTTTATAATCTTTTTCCGTATCAATATCTCTAAGAATCTCCGGTGAGTCTGTTTCCATTTCTGCAATATCTTCGGGATACGCAAGTAGTAAGTCCTTCAAACTATTCTCTTTTGAGAGTTCCATCACCACAGACTTATACTTACTTCCAAACAAAATAGGATGACCTCGTTTACCTTTATATGTAGCTACAATGATCTCCTTCCAGGACGTTCTGTAGGTTTCAATAAGCTTATTCATAATGTTACTGCCAATCATGGGTTGATCCCCTAACAATACCATAATTGCTTCCGTTTTATCATTTAGATTGCTTAAGCCAGCCTGCACGGAAGAAAGCATACCCTCTTTATATGCTTCATTGTATACAGTTTCCAGGGGGTAATCCTGTATTTGCTTACTGATTTCCACATGATCTGAGCCCAGCACTACAATGGTTTTATCGATGCGAGAAAGAATCGCTGAATTAGCCAGCTTTGCGATAATACTTGTATCACCAAAGGGAAGCAGCATTTTGGGTTTGCCCATCCTCCTGGACTCCCCTGCCGCCAATATAATGGCACTAATGTAGTTCTCTTTAATACTTGCATTTTCCTGACTTCGAACCTGTATTAGCTGGGCAGAAATGCTTACAGCAATCTCCTGAATGGTTTTCGAACCTATTTCCAGTCCCACAGGAGAATGAATGCGATCAAATTGTGTAGCTGTAGCCCATCCATGTGAAATGAAGTTTTCACGTGTTAATTTCACTTTCTTCTTGCTGCCTATCATCCCAATATAGGGGACATCTGAATGAATACAAGCCCTCAAAGCATCTGAATCATCCCGGTGACCACGGGTAACAATTACAATATATGTATCCCTCGTTTTGGGAATCTCCTCCATAGCTTTCCCAATGGGCTTCACCAGGATAGTATCAGCCACAGGAATATTTTCCCGGTTGGCGTATTCAGATCTATCATCTATAATGGTCACCTCAAAATCGAGTAGATCTGCCATATATGCGAGGGCTTTACCAATATGGCCGGCTCCGGCAATAATCAATTTAGAAAGTGGATAAATGGGTTGAAGGAAAACAGATTTACTTTGTGAGAGTTTCAAGTATTGGCAATTCTTCTTATCCAGGCATGAAAAGAGTTCATTTTCAAACTGCCTTAACTCCTCAGGCAGTTGCTCTACATTAAAATGAGCCTGCTCTCTCCAAAATCTCTCTATTTCCACCTCATTTTTTCCAGAGACCACAGTAATCAATACACCGGGTTTATTGTTCTGAATAGACTGATCCAATTCGGAAAATACATTCCTGCTTTTATCGGTATGGGCATCAATAAGGAGGGTTGCAGAACCACCACAAATGGCTCCCTCCTCTGAATCGATGTCTGAGTTCAGTCCAAAATCATAGAGCGTCGATTTGCCTTTCTTTAACAGGGTGATAGCTTTTTGGGTAGCATCGCCCTCCAGTATTCCACCTCCCAGCGTACCAGTCACCAATCCATCCACTGAAAAAATGGCTGAGGATCCGGATACTTGTGGAGCAGAACCCTTTACATTGAGAATGGTAGCCAGAGCCAAAGGGGAGCCTTTACTTAGTTCATTAATTAGATTGTAAAAAATACTTTTCACATTGGGTTATTCTAGTAGTTATTTAAACAAAAACCCTGAATACACTTATTATTACCAGGCATATCACCATGGTCACCGGTGAAAGCAAGTATTTGAAGAAAGGTGTTTCAAATCGTACATCTTTCTGATCGATTATGCTATTGATTTTTCCACCAGCCCAGAATCCAATAGGTACAGTAATTGCGGAAAAGGCAATGGCCACCGGACTAAACAATATAGAAAGTGGGACAGCTGAACCCGGATATACACAGGCAGGTATTCCTGTGGCATGTATTACCAAAGGAAACATGCCCACAGCTATTAATGCTGACCCACCCCCAAGCATTGACTTTGTTGATGTTTTCTTCCATTTAATGTTCCTAAAGACCAGAATTAGGGCAATAAAAGCAAATCCTTCGAGCCAGAAAGCAAAAATCGGATTTCCTATGGCCCCATGCATAACCGGGAGAGAAAGGAGAACCGCATCAAAAAGCTTAAACAGGGATGCAATTAAAACAATCAGTATTAGAACCAGATGATTCCTGGTTACGACCCAGGTGGTAGCCAGAAAGAACAAGGCAGCACCGGTCATCAGGGAACCGGATACAAGGTGGGCACAGCTGCGTAAACCAGCGCCCATTAATACTTCTGCAAATCCCCAGATAGATCCCAGAGTTATTGCAACAATCAGATGCGAACTAGAAATGGATTTCTTCATGGTTTAGTAAGGTTTATTAGATCACACAAAAATAATATTGAATTCAGGTTAATAATTTATTATACTTTCAAAATTCAGCTTATCAAGGAAAGGTTCTGTTCAGCCTTTACCAGCAAAGCCTGAGCTGGGATATTATGAGGACAAGCCGCCAGGCAGTAACCGGAACAAGTACTACAAGGAAGATTCTTCCCCATTTGTAAACTTTTATATTTCTCCATGGCTCTTTTCTCATGCTTTTGAGCCTCAAAATAATGATTGTACCGTAGAATGGTATTTACAGGTACGTTGTGTGGACAGGAGGGCTCACATATGCCGCAAGCATGTCGACAGTACAAATTTCCAAGCGATTCTTTATAGTGATTAAGTATCCCAAGCTCATTTTCGGATAGCCTTTTTCCCGAAAGTCCTACAAAGGTCTCCAACTCGTCAAAACTATTCATAGAAGGGCATACAGCACTTATATCAGGATTAGAAATTACAAATTTAATGGAGGCATCCCGGACATCCTCTTCAGATATCAAACCGTACTTTGCTTTAAAGGCATCGGCCTGCTGTACCCATTTCTCATATTCTGCCAAATTATTGAGAGTTTCGTCTGATAATTCTCGGTTTTGTTCCTGTGCCTCCTTTATCATTGATTGGGCTGATTCATAAAATTTTACAGGATTGACTTTCATTAAAGTCATTCCCATATCTTTTTTCTTACATAACTCTATTATGCGGGCCCCTTGCTCTTGCTGTATAAAGTTATATACAAATAACACCAGGTCAAAGCGTCCGTCCTCAGCAGCAGCTCCAATTACCTTTTCCATTGGCTCCTTCATTCCCCCAGCCAACCGATGTTCAGGGCCATGGTTCGATAATCCCAGGTATTTCACCTTTCCTTCCGCTTTCATTTCCCGGAACATTTGATGAAAAGGTTCATTTAGGATCTGTTCTGTAGATTGTGCCATATGGATCATCAAGCAATCAACATAGGGGGTTTGAAGTCGTTCCAATATTTTGTAAAACCGATCCGTAAGTCCTTCCTTGCTTATATCGCCAAAGAAATCAAGATTTAGTTTACTTGTAATGAATATCTTTTTCCTATCAAAGTCCTTAATGGCCTCACCAATACTTTCTTCTGACTTACCTCTAGCATAGTGCTCAGCAGTATCGATGTAATTGACACCCATATCCAGGGCTGCTTTCATTACAGCAGGATTGGTCAGACCACCTGCCCCCATACTGATATCAGACACTTCAAAATTAGTTCGTCCCAATCGACGGTACTCTTTTATCTTAAATTCGTCTGGTTTTGTTTCCAATCCATCTGCCTTAAATGACAGCAATGGTGCTCCTAATGCGCCAGCAAGGCCGGTTTTTAGGAAATTTCTTCGAGTGGAGGGGGATTTCTTATTCATTTTGTGAGCTTTAACTAGTAAATATACGAATTCAAATAATCTAACCATCTATCTTCAAATAATTTAGATTCTTTTAAGATAATCGATTAACAAAGTTCTGATATTGGTCTAAAACTGTAATTTAGGGAATTAATGGATAGGCGACAGTAAATATTCTTAAGGTATGGAATTCACTTTAACATACTTTATTCTGAGGCCTTCCTTATCAGTATATTTATAAAACCTGTAATTCCATTTAGCAGATATTAGAGTATCATGAAAGGGGTTCTCAGACTCATTTCCTATGGATCTCATTAGATGAATGGCCTGTCCATTTGGTTTCACTACCCGATCAATTTCTTTAAGTTCTTCGTTCAAATTCCAACCAATAGCATTCGATGTAAATAAAACATCAATTGAATTGTCTGGAAGTGGGATTAAATCCAAAAATCCATCGATAGTATAGATATTGTTAACTTTTTCTTTTAAAGCTTTATTTCTGATAAAACCACGAAAACTTGATAAGGGCTCAATTGCATAAACTAATTTCGCATATCTGGCAAGTAGAAACGAGAGCATTCCAGAGCCAGCACCTACATCAGCAATAGTTTTTCCGTTAATTGATTCTTTTTCTACTATTTCTTCCTTATTCCACCTAAATTTAACTTTTTTATCATATACCTCCGGGTGTTTGTTATAAACAATAAGTTCTGCAATTTCCCAGAGCAGGTCATCACAATATTGATTGACAAGTTTTATGTCATCTATGGGTTTGTTCTCGATTAAAACGGTAGAAATATATTCTTCAATGGAAGGGTCTTTAATAATAAGGAAGCGCTGAACAAAAGGGTATTTTCTAAGCAAAGCAGCAAACTCCTTTTTTGGGACGCGGTCAGGCAGATATCCTACCTGGAAGGCTTCCAAAAGAAGTAAATCCTCGGCATGGATCTTTATGCCGGCAAAGAGTTTTCTTAGCCTTTCAGAGTATCCCATAATAATATCTAAATACTCAGGTTTAAACTCAAAACTATTTATTCATACCTTAAGGCATCGGCTGCATTGGTACGTGCTGCTTTAAAGGCCCTATAGCCAATTGTAAGCCATGAAATGGTTAAGGATACTAGAATTATTATTATGTAATCGAGCGGACTCTGGGTGACCCTGAAATAAAAATTCTGAAGCCAACTTTTCATAACAAAATAGGCTATTGGTACAGCAATCAATGTTGAAATTAAAACAAGGGTTCCAATTTCCCTGGAAAGCATCAACATAATGTCGATCATGGTAGCACCCTGTACCTTTCTCACACCGATCTCCTTGGTGCGCTGAGCTACAGTGAAGGCGGTTAACCCAAACAGGCCAAGGCTGGCAATGAAAACGGCTAAAATGCTAAATACGGCAGAAAGATTCCCTGTCCGCCTGTCTTCCTTATACAATTCATCAAATTCCTCTTCAACAAATGAGTATTGCATGGGCTCTGTTCCAATTAAATCCTCCCAAACTCCCCTTACTTTTTCTATGGTAGCATTAATATTATCAGGATTCAATCGCAGAACTATAGATCCCCAATTCATTCTGTCTCCATCGTATAAAAAAACATGTGGACTAATCTCATCATGAAGAGATAAGAAATGAAAGTTCTTTACCACTCCTATGACAGGATAAGACATACTCTCATCTTCACCATCTCCGGGTTGATCTACGAATGCTTCAAGCGGCTTATTAAGATTGAAATACTGAACTGCACTTTCGTTGATAATACAGGCCATGGAATCCGTAGACATATCCTTGGAAAAAAACCTACCCTCAACAAGTTCAAAACCCATAGTTTTATCATAATCGTGGTCTGCCCAAACCGTATACATTAACTGAACATCATTCAAATCAGGAGCTGAATCCCCATCTCCAGAATTAATAAGATAACCATTGTTATTGTTCGGATAACCAGGAATTGCTGTTGTATGACTTGCATTTATTACACCTGGAATATTTTTCACACGGTTGATAAATACATTTATCTGACTCCTGAGAACATGTACTCTGCGAATTACCATCAGGTTTTCCTTATCAAATCCAAGATCTTTGTTGCGCATATAGTTTACCTGCTTGAAGGTAATCATCGTTACAGCCATAATTAATATGGATATGGATAACTGCGTTACTACCAGCGCACTTCTTAGCCTTCCACTTTTTGCACCACTTCTAAATTTACCGCCCAGGATAGAAATTGGCCTAAACGAGGAAAGATAAAATGCAGGATAAGTACCTGATAGAAATCCAACCAAAATGGCAATAAGAACCAGTATTGGAATGGTATACCAGGGTTGAAAATAATTGATCTTTAAGGATATTTGCATCAGGTTGTTGTATCCAGGTAGCAATAGTTCAATGAGCAATATTGCTACCAACAGACTTAAAATACAAAGCAATAAAGACTCTACCAAGAACTGCCAGATTAGAGCAGATTTGTGGGATCCAACCACTTTTCTCACTCCCACTTCCCGGGCCCGGTTAGCAGCCTGAGCAGTAGCCAGGTTCATATAATTTATTCCGGCCAGGAGAAGAATTGCAAATGCGATGATGGTAAAAGTATAAATATTCTTCTTTTCATTGGCTGGCTTGAAAGTTTGTTGGATATCCGATTCCAAATGTGCATCTGTAATTTTTTGAGTAAGAATCCTATATCGGCCACCTGATTGCTCAAAAGCTTCAAAACTTGCCCCTATATATTGTTCCAGCTCGGGTCCTACATGAGCTACCAAAACAGCATGTATCTTTTCTTCCAGAACAGAAGGATCAATATTTTCCTCTGCAAGAATATAGGTGGTAAGATTATTATTTAGCCATATCTTTCTTTCCGATTTTTCTGATGATACGAAAGAACCAATAACATTGAATTCCAGGTGTGTGTTTTCTGGTGCATCCTCACAAACGCCACTTACCTCCCAATAAACAGAATCCGTTCCCACTTTAAGATTTTCTCCAATTGGGTTATCCATGCCAAAGTACTTTTGTGCAGCAGACCGGGTAAGTACAATTGTTCGGGGCCTGTTTAAAGCTGTGGCAGGATCACCATGGATCAGGGGAAAGGAAAAAATATCGAAAAAGGTTGAATCTGCCAGCATAAAGTGGTCCTCAATAAACACTTTGTCATCAATCATTATTGGAGATTCATTCCAGCTGTCAAGGCGAGCAGCATTAATTATTTCCGGAATCTCATCAACCAGGGCTTCCCCCATGGGTGGTGATGTATTGGCTACTTTCAATTCCTGCTCCCCAATTTTCCCATCCAGAATAAGCCTGTAAATCCGGTCCTTCTGTTCATGGAATGAATCGTAACTTATCTCCTCCAATACAAACAGGCCAATTAATACAAAACAGGCTATTCCAACTGCCAGTCCCATAATATTTATAAAAACATAGCCTTTGTTTTTTGAAATGTGGCGAATTGCCAGCTTAAGGTAGTTGATGATCATAGTGATGGTTTATACAAATGTAGGACGTATAAGATTCTCTTTGGTTACTACAATAAATCAAAAATGTGAATAAAAATTCTAAGATACCCAATAATCCTAAAAATCAAATTGAATTCCACATTTTATAAATCTAATGTTAACTCATTTTTTGTACTTTTACATGACATGAGATCATTGGCTTTCATATTAATTTTCTTATCGAATTCCCTGCTTATTCAGGCTCAATACGAATGGACAACTTATTTAAACGAAGGAGATCTTGCAGATGCTGTGAGGTGCATCAAAATAATCGACCAAAACAATATTTGGGTTGGAACATTAAACAATGGGTTGCAGTTCTTTGACGGACAAAATTACATAGTATATAATACTAATAATAGCCCCATTCCAGGAAACAGAGTATATGATTTGATCCTGGATTCAGATGGACGTATTTGGATAGCCACAAATGAAGGCTTGGCAGTTAAAGACAATGAGAACTGGACCATTTACTCCAGTGAGAATAGTAATCTTCCTGGTAATGCAGTAATTTCTTTGCTACAGGAAGAACAGGGAAGGATCTGGTTTGGAACGGATGCTGGAGTTATTAATGGCTTGTATGGTACAGTTTACACTTCTGAAAACAGTGGTTTGCCAGGAAACCAGATTTTAGACATACTTATGGATCACAATGGATTGATATGGTTTGGAACTGATAAAGGAATTGCTTGTTTTGACGGAAATAGCTGGAAAACTTTTAAAACAGGATATGGTGTACTTCCGGCTGGTGCTGCAACTGAGTTAGAACAAGAACCCAGTGGTAGAATATGGGGAGCAATCAACCAGGGTATTGGCGGAAAATTAGTTTTATTTGATGGAGAAAAATGGAACCCTTTCAATGAAGCGGACCCTCTATTTAATGGAGCATCTATTACTGCCATTCAGAAGGCGAAAAATGGCACTATCTGGTTTGGAACCCACCATAAAGGATTGATAAAATATGAAAATAATGTTTGGGAGCAGTACCTGACTCAGAATTCTGACATCCCGATAAACCAGATAATAAGCCTGGCTCATGATTATGATAACCACATTTGGATGGGATCAAGAAAGGGATTAACAAAGATTGTTAGTTCTCCTACCTCAAAAAGAACTCTTTCCAAAGAATCTCAATCCATTCAAATAATTCCAAATCCTTTTAAAGATTACACCCATATAACTGTCCCTGAACAGCTGGAAAGGCCCTATTCATTCACTTTGTATGACTTGCAAGGAAAAAAGGTTCAGGTTATAAATGATATTCAGGCTAATAGCTTCCGCTTACAAAATGATGGGCTTGCACCAGGATTATATTTCTATAAAATCCTATCCGGGTCAAACCAAATAAGCGGCAAACTGCTTATTCATGATTAATAAAAAAAGCCTATGTCCTTAATTTGCCTGACCCAATCCGGGATACATTTTCATGGCATTATCGAAATAGATTTTCTTTAAAACAGAAAGGGGAAGCTTTAAGCCCTGATATTCTTTCACTTTATCATTCTGAATCATTTCGTGGTCTGATGTAAAATATTCCCAATCTTCCAGCCAGATGTTCATTGAATTCTCCAGGATGGCCTCCATATCATGAATAATATCCGGACCATAGGAAATTCCAATATCAGTGCCATACAGTAGTTGATCCTGGTATTTAATAATAAAATCACGAACCTTGTTCCGATCCTGAACTTTAAAATGAACTATACGCGCAGCCATATCCAATCCCGCTTCTGGAAATTCATCCAGCCACCTGGCCTGTTCATCTACATCCCATTCCATACTGCCCAAGTGACAGCCAACATATCGCAAACCAGGGTGCTTTCTTAGCATACGGTCGCGAGCCGCCAGTAATTCTCCATACGAAGGATAATCAGGATAAAGAAACATATGATACTCAGGATGGTTGGCAAAATAGCTACTATCTCCTTTAACCGTCATTTCATCGAGTGGCAACCAGCAATTTTTTGGTTCCCCATTGTGATTTACCAGTGTTTTGTCTTGTGATTCAATAAAATCAAATATAGGGTCAAACCTGGGATCATCAATCAATATGAATGAGCCATCTTCATTTTGAAAAGTCATGCCAATATCCTTCCAAACTTTGACGGCAATGGCACCTGCATCGAAACTCTCCTGTAACCAGGAAATGGTTTTTTCCTGCCAATCGGCTTCCCCAAAACCATCCATGCTAAAAGTGGTAGCAAATCCTATAGTTTCAGGGTGTTTTTCATGCAAGTTCCGGGCCAACTCATATTCCCTTTTGATTTCATCCTGGCTAACCGAACGGGTAACCAGGGTGATCAACTTCAGCTTATTGTCCGTTACGATATCAACAAATGAGTCATCAGGAGTTTCAAGATGAATATGTGCATCAATCTTTGGGAAGGTTTCAAAATCAGGCGTTTGTGAGCAACCAGATAGTATTACGATGATTAGAACATAGAGATTCTTCATAGTAATATTCCAAGATTTAGTTTTTATTACAAAAATCATCGCAGCCAATTGATTATTTGATCAATAAGGAGCTTGTTATTTTCAATAACTGAATGTTTAAAATTATTGGGTACACCTTCCTGTGCATAAACAATTTTTGGGTAGGACAGATCACAGGATTTCTTATCAAGCTTCACAGGGGACCCATCACTCGCAAGAGGATTAACAATGAGAACTTTCCTGGGAGAGAGAGCCGCCATTAAATCAGATAGATCATATTTATTGATTGCCCCCGCCACAGTGGAGTGGATAAAGGCAGGTGAATATTCAATGTTCATTGCTATATCAGCGAAACTAATAAATGGTTCAATCAGGCAAACTTTATGAATATTCTCATCAAAAACTGCGGCATGCAATAATTCGCTCCCTGAAGAACCCAGGGATAATGCAGAAATGGTCTTTAGCTCCTTATTATTGGTCTTAGCAAACTGAACCATCCTTTGAATATCTTCTGCACGAATACCCACTATTGATTGATTTGTCAGAATTCCAGCAAACCATTGATTGTAAGAGGTATTGTCAATGTATGCATCGCCTTTCAAATATCCTGGCCCCAGACTTCCAATTCCCGGAACATCAAAAAGCAAAACCGCATAGCCCTGTTGAATTATAGAGTGTACCAGGCTGTCTTTATTAGCGGCATGATCCATTCCCTTTTCATCCAGAATAAGTATCAATTCAGATTTTTGCCTGTTTGGGGGTAAATATAAGGCTGCTGGTAACATATAATCCCCACTGCCTGGGATGAGATATTTCTCCAACATATAATCCATTTCTACATATCGGCCTGAAAATATAGCCTTATTAATGGATTCAGGATAGGTAAATCCTGAATATTCCTTCGCTGCCTTGATAACATTGGCTTTGTGTTCATTAAAATCCTCAGAAGAGCGGGAATGCTTCATCTTAGCTACCTGATTTCTCACAACTTTTTTATTGAGAGAAAATAGGGTCTCCCCCTTTAGAGATGTTGCCAGCTGTCCCGTTTCCGTAGCCCATAATTCCTCTTCCTTCAAAACCTCCACTTCAAGATCGTCAGGATCCCCCGGGTTATTCAGGTATTTTTGAAAAAAGGAATACATGGCTTCACGATTCTTTTTTGTGGAGGCGTGTCCATCATCATCCTCCACCATATTCATATTTCCATCATTCCCAACTTCTGCATAAAATTGATTTACTTCGCTGAAAGTTTCACGGGCGCCCTGAATACTAAAAAAGTCACGGGTGGTAGTGATCATCAGGCAGGGCTTAGGAGCCCTCACTTCCAATAAATCGGCATGATCGAGTCCCTCACTGATCATATGAAACAGATTTTGCTCCGCATCCTGGGGGCCAATTGATTTCAGCACATATTCCATGCTAGTAATGAAGCACTCCGGAGCAGCAGCCAGAATTCTGTAATCCACTGCTGCCGTATAGGCGGTTTGTGTCCCCCCACCTGATCTACCTGTCATGCCAATTCTTTCCGGATCTACTTCTTTTCGACTTAGGAGATAATCCACGCTTCGAATGCCATCCCAAACAAAATATTTGGTTGGAGAATAGCCTGAAATATAGCATTGTGCTCCAGGGTACGAATGCTCTACGGTTGCGCCAAACCTTGACTTACCTTCCTTTTCATCAAAATATTGCAAACGCTCCCCCTGCCCTACAGGATCGAAAGCCAAAACAATAAAACCTTTTTTTACCAGGTTAATTATTACATGCTGATAGGTATCGCTTCTAAAACCATTTGAGGTATGCCCACTAGCGTAAATAATGGCAGGTGCTTTTCCCTTTCTTTTTTGTGGAATAAATAAGGCAGCTGTTACATAAAAGCCAGGTGTAGACTCATAAATAACTTTCTCCACCCGATAGTCCTTTTTCTTAATAATTCCAGTTAGCTGAGCATTCAAGGGAGTTTTTGGAGGAAATTCACCCATAAGCCGGAACAACTTCATTTTTACTTCCTGCTGGCGCTCAACATAGTCTTTTTTAGTTTTTAGTTTTGCTATTGCTTCTTTTCTTTCTTCCAGCTGATTAAAAGCCAGTGAACAGGAAGTCTTATACATAGAATTTTGCGCATCGGAGTAGAATTTCCAATAATCAAATAGAGCAACATCGTCCTGGGCCTGAGATGGAGGCAAATGAATCAGGAAAAATAAAAATAGGAATACTATATTTTTTTTCATGTCTTAATAATTTCGTAACTAATTAGATTCCTACCCCTTGTTTTGTCATGATTTTTTCTTGCTAGGCGAAAAAAATCACGCCAAAACCGATTTGATTTTTCTTTATCACTCCGCCCTGAAGGACGGAGCTATTAATATATCGCCCCGATGGGGCTAGTAATCATGCCCTTATGTGTTTTAATATCAATCACGGATGTTTCATTTATTGAAAATATGTAATCGTGACACTTATGGACCTGCTTTGTCTTACCATTCGAGGTCATTCGATTTGACCACATAGTCGGGCATGGGAAAAGCTGCGTTAAATACCACCAATTCTGACATTTGTTCGATAACAATACCGGATTCATCCACCTCGCCATTTTCATCACAAATAGCAGGATAGTCCAGGCCTAAATACTTTGCCATGAAGGGATACATAGCCTTCCGCTTTGAAGGACCATAACTATGTCCCTCATTTGGAAAATGAACATTTTCTACATTATCAGCACTTCCATAGATCTCGTAAACTCTTTGTATATATGGAAATTCCACCTCTGGAGTATTTTTTGTCCAGTCTTCTCCATCAGAAATGAGCAATTGGGGCCTGGGTGCAGCTACAGCAGCGATTTCTACATTGTTGGTTTCATGCATTTCACTTTTATGAATAGGCATTCCGCTTTCGCAGACGCAACCTCCGAAGAAATGGGCTGATACCTGGATGGCTGGTACAGAAACAGCCACCCGATCATCGATGGCAGCCAATAAAAAGGTTTGCGTTGCTCCTCCGGATGCACCTGTTACTCCTATTCTCCTTTTATCGATTTCAGGCAAAGATTCCAGGTAATCAAGTGCACAAACGCTATTCCACAATTGCTGCTTCAATACTTTAGGATGCTGGTGCTCCCAACCTGCTTCTTTCATCTCACCATAACCCACCATATCATAGGCAAGCACAACTGCACCCATTCTTGCGAGTATGGCACAACGTTTTTGCATATCTTCCCGAAATCGGCCATAATCATCCAGCTTTGACCAATGTCCATGAGGACAAAGGATAGCCGGAACCTTCCCTTCTATGTTTACAGGTGTATACAAACTAGCTGTTACATAAACCCCAGGGGAGCTTTCAAAGGCCACATTTAATACAGAATAGCCATCATACTCCCTGAAGTTTCTGTATAAAACATTTTGTTTTCCTTTTTCAGGCAAGGGAAAAAGTTCAACACCTTTTAAGATTCCATCCTGTATAATTTGAGCTCGTACTTCCCATTCCTCCACCGTTTTATAGCTTTCGGCAAAGCTTTTTAATTGTTCTTTAGCCTCCTCCTCAGTCTGGTAATTTCCTACACAAAGCATGGATGGATCCGTTTGCCCCTGAAGAGTATATGTAGGGACCAATATGAAATAAAGTAAGCTTAGAAGCCAATATTTACTTATATAAAAAAATACAATGTGAATGTTCATTGTTTAAATTTTAAGATGCTGGCAGCGGTATGCCATGTAAATATTGTAAAAATTTCAATATCTTGTACTTGATTTTATGTAAATAACTAAACCATTACCGAAAAATTAATAACAATGAAAAATTATTTAATGTTTTGCCTGTTAGCTTTATTCAGTTATACATCTTTAGCACAACCAGATACACCTGTTGAGGAATGGAAAGGAAAGACAATACTGCTCATTGGAGCCCATCCTGATGACGACACATATGTACAGGGTACTCTTGCCATGCTTCAGGATCATGGGAACGAGGTTTTTATAGCCATACTTACTACAGGGAATGTTGGAACTCAGGATCTCTCCCTATCCATGACTGACCTGGCAAATATCCGATTAGAGGAAGAATTGGCTGCTCTGACTGAGTTAGGAATTCCTGCTGATCATTACATAAATCTAGGATACGATGATGGATTACTGGAATATGAAAATAAAAAAGAGGTAGTTTCTAAACTGGTTCGTTTGATACGGAAAATCAGACCGGATGTACTTTTTGCTTTCGATCCGGGTAAAGGAGAACAACGTTGGCACAAGGCAGATCACCGGTCTGCTGCTTACCTGGCCGCCGATGCTGCCAGAGCTGCTATGTGGCCTTTGCTATTCCAGGGACAGGTAACTGTGGAAGGACTTACAGCCCATACTGTACCTGAATTTGCTTTGTTTGATGGAGCTGAAAAAGATAAAAATACCTGGGTAGATATAAGCGATTATAAAGACATGAAGATTAAGGCTATGTCTAAATATGTGAGTCAGTGGAGCTCAGGATGGTATAAATATACAGGTCCGGAATTATCAGAAAAAGAGCAAAAAGAAGTAATTGATAGAGTTAGTAGCCGGATAAAATATGTTGATGGCAAAGCTGTAGAAGGTTTTCGCTACTATGAAGGACTACCTGATAATATTGGTCGTTAATTAGAAAATAAGCATTCTATTATTTATTTTTCCTCTTCATAGCATACTCTTTGGGTGATTTCCCGAAGTGTTCCCTGAAACATTTCGAGAAATAGGAAGGATTGGAAAATCCTACTTTGAAGGCTATTGCTGTTACATTTCTATTGTATTGCTGCAAAAGTTTTGACGCCATTTTCAATCTCATTACCCGGATCAATTCACTGGGGGACATGTCTGTAAGTGCTTTTAATTTGCGGTAGAGATGTACCCTGCTTATTCCCAACTCTTCCTGAAGACGACCCACATCAAAATCAAAGTCACCCATGTTTTCATCAATAATACCTGTAATTCTTTTTAGATATTTCTCGTCTTTTGAATCAATCTCAATATCTTCGAAATCAAAACCTATCAGTGAAGTAAATTTCTTTCTGAGCTTTTCTCTCTGCTCCAGCAAATTGTGAATCCGAACGTTCAACTCCTCAATTTTAAAGGGTTTAATGATATAATCATCCGCTCCGATTTCTAAACCATTAATTTTTTGTTCACTGGTACTTCTTGCCGTCAACATAATCACTGGGATATGGCTTGTTCTTTCGTCCTTTTTTATCCTGGAGCACAATTCAATCCCATCGATACCAGGCATCATGATATCGGTAAGAATAAGATCCGGAATATTTTCAAAAGCCAATTTCAAACCCAGATCACCATTATCAGTCTCCAATACCCCGTACATGGGGGTTAGAATTTCTTTGATGAATTCACGCAAATCTAAATTATCCTCAACTACCAATATTTCATATTTTGTTGTTTTTTCACCATAGTCCTCTTCTTCTAACATTGATTGCTCATTTTTCTCCAGAATTTCTTCGTTTTCCCTAACCGTTTCTATCTCCCTTTGCACAAATTCATCCTTCGGTAGATGATCAATTCCCAGCGGAACTTCAATTATAAAGATGGTTCCCGTATTAGGCCTGCTCTTCACATTGATTTTCCCATGCATTATTCCTACTAACTCCTTCACCAGTGATAATCCAATACCGGTTCCCCGGGAACTTTCCAGAACGGCTTCCCTACCCCTGTAAAAACGGGTAAAAATATTGTTCAGGTTTTCATGGCTTATTCCTATACCGGTATCCGCCACCACTATTTTCAAATAGTCTGGTTTTGTACCGATCTTTCTTTTAACAATTTTTATGCGGCAGGTAACAATTCCATTCTCCGGAGTAAATTTAATGGCATTCAAAAGAAGATTCGTAATTACTTTGGTAAGTTTATCCCGGTCGTACCAACTTATGTATTCATTAACGGATATATCCACCACATATTGAATATTTTTGGCTTCAGCCATAGACTGGAATTCATGGATCAGAACCCGAAGATATTGGATAAGATTTTCTTCAATTATAACCAGGCTCATTTTACCTTCATCCAACCTTGTTATATCGAGCAATTGATCAATGAGCTGCATTAATCTCTGGCCATTTCTTTTCATTAAATTCAGCCATTCCTTTTTCCTATAACTGTCTCCCTGTTCATTCATCAGGTTGTCGATGGGTCCCAGGATTAAGGAAAGCGGAGTTCTGATTTCATGGGAGATGTCTGTAAAAAATCTTGTTTTCAAGCCATCCATTTCCCGTATCTTTTCATTTTTATTTCTTAGCTCTTCTGTTCTTAATTCAACCTCCTGAAGAAGGGTTTCTTTATCTTTTCTCAGGCTATAGGTACGCCATCTGAGTAATCCTGACAACAGAAGGAGGATAGCAATACCATAGCTGGCTTTTGCCATCTTGGTCCCATACCAGGGAGGATGAATGCTTATAGTCAATTCGATGCCTTCTGGATTCCATAGTCCATCGTTATTTGAACCTGTAACCCAAAAAGTATACTCTGCAGGTTTTAAATCCCTGTATTCTGCAGTTCTTTTAGTACCTGAATACACGGTATCCGGGTCCACCCCAAACATTCGGTACTTGTACATATTTTCTTCAGGAGAAGTAAAATCCAGTGCAGCAAATTCAAATTCCAGGAAGTTTTCTTTGTATGACAATTCAATACGATCCGTATAGCTAATGGATTGTTTCAGAGGGCTTGTATCTGAAATTGGAACGGAATTATTATTTATTCTCAAATCGGTCAAGACTACTGGAGGAACATAAGTATTTAAGGGCATACTATCCGGATGAAAGGAAATTAGACCTGATATACCCCCTAGATAGATTCTGCCTGTGTTGGGGTTTTGGGTGAAGTTTCGATCAAAACCCTTAATATCTATGCCATCAGCTTTTGAATATGATGTGAAAGTTAAAGACTCAGGATCTAACTTTTGAATACTGCTATATGATGCAATCCAGATATCCCCTTTTCCATCTTCAATCAATCCACGGATATGGATATCGGACAGGCCATCGTCTTTCGAGTAATGAATAAACCGTAAAGAATCCGGATTCAGAAAAGATTTATTTAAATAACTTGCATCCAGATAACTTAAGCCGCTTGACCTAGTTCCAATCCACATATTTCCATTTGAGTCTTGTAGAATAGCTGAAATTTGAGGTGCTGCTAAACCGATAGGGTTTTTCGGATTATGTCTTATGGGAATTATACTATCTAAATGAGGATAATATATATTTAGTCCAAATTCTGTTCCAATCCATATTCTTTCTCTATCGTCTTGAAATATTGCAAACGCGATACCTCCAGTACCTCTTTCATACAGAGGAAAATCCAGACTCTTCTTTACAGGGTCAATTTTATAAGTACTTGGATTGCTACCTAACCAAACAAATCCATTCTTGTCCTGGATCATACAAAATGGCCACACTTTCACTTCATTTTGCGACCAGGGAACACTATACGAAATTTCAGAAAAAATCTCTTTTTGCAAATCAAATATGTAAAACGCATTCCGGCCTGTGCAATAAAGATTTCCATTATTATCCTTTAGAAGATTTCTAATTAGATTGTTGCCGGTTGGATCAGGTTTGAAGATTTTTAACTTTAAAGTTATTGGATCATATTTATACAATCCTAGATCCGATGCAATCCAGAGAATCCCTTCCGGATCTTCATACACAGAATTGACCGAAAATCGTTCTTCCTCAGGTAATTCAAAAAAAACATGATCGTAAAATGTGAATTTTCGTTTTGTAGGGGTGTACCTTTGGAATCCTCCATCAATTCCAAACCACATTGCTCCTGAATTATCGCAAGTAACTCCCTGATGTGTATTTGAAGTAGCAGAAAGACTGTATAAGTTATCCTTATCAGGTTCAAACATTTCATAAGTTTCCTGTTTGGAATCAAAGCGGATAATACCTTTATTTACAGCAATACACCAAAAGTTACCAGCTTGATCACAGTCACCAAACCAAACCTGGTCCTCTAGGGGATATCGCTTGTATTCCGCAAAAGATTCTATATTGATATTTGAATTGATTTCCAGCTGATCTCTTCTATCTGAAATTTTCACCAAACTACTCTCAAGGAAATCAGGTCTTCGACCAAAATTATATATCCACAGATTCCCATTCTTATCCTCGTTAATATCCATTGTGAGAAAAGGCAGGTTAGTACCTCCTTCTATATGTAGATCAAATAATGTAAATTTTTCATTTTCAGGATTAAAATGCATCAATCCATTTTCGGTACTAAACCAAATATTGTTGTAATTATCCAAATGACCAGAAAATATGTCATTGCTAAATATACTTGCCGGATCAATTGTATCATTCAAATATTCCTTAAATGAATCGGTTTCATAGCTGTATTTAAAAAGACCACTTCCAGGGTAATACCCTGTAAGTCCCACCCACACATTTCCATCGTAATCAGGCAAAACACAAAATATTTCTTTATCATCAATAACTTCAGGGTCATTTCCAGGTCTTGGGAATTTAAGGAACTTCTCGGTTCTTGGATCATATCTAAGTACTCCCCCCTTTCGGTAACAGCCTACCCACAGGTATCCAAACTCATCCTCTACAACAGTTGTGATGTTAGTTGAAGATAGATCATTAATCCCGATGGGGGTCTCCAGAAATTCACGAAATTGATATCCATCATATCTGAATAAACCATATGAATTTGCAAACCATATGAATCCTTTGCTATCCTGAAAAATTTCAATATTTGCAGTAGTTGGTGGTAGATCAAACTTCTCCAGAGGGTTTTCAAAAAGTACATCTCCAGATTTGTAAATACCTTTCTGTTGGCTAGACAAAGTTTGAGGGAATACCTGCATCAGAAAAATAATCAAAATACTAAAAAACCATTTGCCGTAATAGGATTTGCTGTTGAAGTGGATTAAGGAGGCTTTAGAATCCAAGGAATATAGTTTTCCTAACAGCATATGAAATAGATAGGGTTATAGCAAATGGCAGAGAAGGGGTCTTATAGATATGAATATATGGAAAATTTTGATAGCGAGCATGATTATGCTCCTCCTATTTTGGTGGAAAAGACGAAATTTCCGTTAAAACACAAGCAACTTTTGATTTAAATGATAAGGATTGCGAAAATACGAGACATAAAATGGGAAATTATCACAAATGTTACCATAGTTGTAACCTGGATGTTAGATTATGGGAAATGCCTACCGTAACTTGATGTTTATTAACCCCATAAAATATTATGTTATGAAAAAAACAATTTTTCCTTTAATGCTGTTAATAGTCTTTGCTTTTTTCAGTTGTACGAAGGATAATTTAGTTCCTCCCCACGGTGATCATAGTCTTGATCTAAAGAAAAAGAACAAAAATGTGTTTGTGGTTCCACCCAGTGGTGGAGATGATACAGATGCACTATTACAAGCATTTGAAGATGCTAAAGCTGCTGGGCCCTATGCCAATGTAAAGCTGGTTGCAGGCGAATATCATGCTGGCCTCATTGAAGTTCACTCCTTCTTTGGTAGTTTTACAGGTGCAGGGAAAGATGCGACAATTATTCTCCCCACACCCAACCTCCCGGTATCCAATAGTAATGAATCAAATGTACTTCCTGCCTGGTTTAAATTTATAGCCGGCGATCTGATCATTTCGCATATGACCTTTAAGGTACCCGATGGTCTGCCTTGCCAGGATCCAGATGATGGCTGGTTTGCTACTGATCTTTACACTATTTTAGATCTAGCTGATTTTACTGAACACTACAGACCTGAAACAAGGTATCTTAAGGCCCTTGTAGAACATGTAAACTTTATTGGCGGATCTGATAATGGTGAAGGCGGGTACTGGCAGACCACCCACAACACACTATTGGGTATTTGGATTGGTATTGATTTTTGGTGGGGAGAAGCTCCTGAGTATACTATGATGGTTGGAGATGTCTCCATTAGCCACTGCTATTTTGAGAATTTTTTAGATGCTTTCGAATATTCACATATGATGAATAGTAAAGGAGCTATTCATCATAATGTGCTTGTAGATACCTGGTGGTCTGTATTCATGAATTATCTGGTAGAATCTGAAATGCATATTTACAAAAATAAATTCTCTGGAAACCTTTATGGTGATATACAAATTGATGATAGCGATTGGGGACTCTGGGCAGGCTTGGTAGCTGAACAAAGCACGAATTATTATATACACGGGAATCACTTTGATGTAGAACCGGGCTCTCTTAGCCTTACTATGCTTGAGATGCAGCCTATAACAGGTACTTCAGAGGATGTCCCCTTTCCAGTATACAATATTTGGAACAATCACTTTGATCTCCCGGATGGAGCTACTGGAATTAATGGTCTGAACACACAGAATTCATATATTAATAATAATAAATTCAAGGGAAATGGACTATTTGGTATCTATCTGGATGGAACAGAAGAGCCTGAAATTTACGCTGAAAATGTGAGTATACTCAACAATAAATTTAATCCTGCTAGTTTTACCGAGGCCAATATTTATTTGGGCCCATATACCCGGGATTGCAAAGTAGTTGGTAATACACCTGAAGAAACCATTATAGATAATGGCGAAAATAATGATGTCAAAGTGCTTAGCAAAATAAAAGGGAACAAAAAGTCCTATTATGACATGAAGGAAATTTACAAAGAATTCTATGAGAATCATTTTCGGAGCCGAAAATAGGATTACGATTTTCCCATTTTCAGGTAATAATAAAAAGAAACCTCCTCGAATAGTTTCAGAGGAGGTTTTTAAAATTCATTATTCCGGCCTACTCTTCCCTGCCAGCCGTCAGGCAGGGACAGCCTGTCCGACCGTCCGGGCGGAGCTCAGAGTGACCTTCTTTGGTAAATTAGAATATTCCTTTAATTCTTTCTTTTACTTCTTCCGGGTCGGGATCTATATTAAAGACCAGGCTTGGCTGCAGGTAGCGTAGTTTATAATCCATAGCAAAGCGAGCTTCTCCCCCTCCGGTAATATTAAGCATGACCAGGGCATCTTTGTTTATTTTACCTTTCTTCACATCCTGAATCAGAGTGGCTGTTGCCACTGCCGCGGCCGGGTGAATATCATTTCCCTCTGTTTGTTCAAACAATTCAGCCGCAGCGTCCAATTCCTGGTTGGTGGCCAATGGAACGGTCCCACCCGCATCCTTCATTGCATCGTATAAGCCTCCTGCTATCGGATAGGGCGGTTTTCGATTTGACAATACCTTGGCTTTAATCGCTTCTACCTGTTTGCGGGCCAAATTATCATCCAGGGCCAGCATGGCTCGTGAATCAGCCTCCCAGGCATCTCGTATTGGGGTAAATGGGTGGTTCTGAGAAACCATGAGCTTCATTTTGTTTTTGCCAAATCGCCCATCTTCAATCAGTCGCAGGTTGGCTTCCCAGGCAGCTATGGCTCCCGTTCCGCTACCAATGGCCTGGTAGTAATAATCTGGTATCTTACCAATGGTTGTGACAGCAGATAAAACGGTAGTACCCATTCCATCCCTTCGGGCTACATTTTTGGCCCCTCCTTCTGCCAAAAACCCCGGAATGGAGGCAGCCAGGTTTGATAGGTGAATGGCATCGAAATAATCACTTCCCGTTTTGCTCATTACCAGTTTTACAGAGTCGTTTATCGGGCTATCAAACCATAGGCTGTTAATATTGTCTTCAGGGACACATAAAAGAAGTGGAATATGATTGTCGGAACATACCCTGGCAAAGGCCCTGGCAGTGTTACCAGCAGAGGCAACCACCAATACTTCATTTTGATCGGGGCTCATTCTACCACAAACGGAATAGGCTTCTGTCTCCTTAAAAGAACAGGTCTTCATAAGAACATCTTTTTCTGGCCAATAACCACTAAAGGTGATCCATAAGTTCTGCATTCCCAATTTTTTTGCCAGGCCGGTACTTTTATAAGTTACCGGGGCAGATGACCCCTCCAACATTCTTTGGATGGGCAACCAGTCTGCAAAAGTATACAGGCCATAATCCTTAGCTCGCAAATTCAACTGTTTATTTTCATATAGGGCCCTTATAAGAGTTGTTCCTTCTTCACCGGGGGCTTCAAGCATCCAGCCAGTATCATTAAAGGTTTTACCACTTAGAACGGATTGTAGTTTGTATTTAGTGGGTGAAAATTCCATATTTATTTAATCATTCAAAAGTTAGAAATATTGATTTTTTTACGTCTGTTTTGCATCAATTCATTTAATTAATTGTTGAAGTACGGCCAGAATGTCCTCTGCTATCGAAGGCTTTTACTTTTACCTGACCCGATACAGAAACAGGTGTTTTGTAAACTTCAGAATTTACCGTAGGTTCACTCCCATCTGTTGTATATCGATTTGTCAATCCGGGATAGCTGCTATTTACATGAAGCATCCCATCCTTAATAACAGCGCCCGGAGGCGGTATCCGATAGTTAAAACCATCAAACAGGTAGTCGAGACGAAGAAATTCCCTTTGACCAACAGAATTGGCAAAAGTATTCCAATCCTTATTGATAGCTTCTTTTCTTTTCTCATCATCTTCGATGCTCCCCCAGGTTGCCTGTCCTACCCAGGCTCTTTCAGCAAAGCCAAGTAATTTAGGGACATAATAGTATTCCAGCATTTCCCCGCCTTTTATGGTCTCACTCCAGATTTCTCCCTGCAATCCCAGAATATTCTTTTTTGCACCTGGCTTCAATCTTTCCATCTGTTCTATATCTGAATCTACTTGTATCGGTCTTCCATACCCATCTTCAATAGGAAACTTAAAAACATCATAGGGGATAAAATCGTAGGCTTTTGGTGTATCCATAGTTCCTCCCCAGCTATGGCCTGGCTCGTCCGGATGGTGGTTGTAAGCAAGGTCAAAGTATAAGTTACCTACATTGCATAAAATAACAGGATACCCGGCATTTGTAAGCCTGGATCCTAAATCCTGGAAACCTGCAAGACTGTTCCAGATATACAGCAGAACACTTCCATTGGCGAACTCCGGATTTGGCACCCAGGTTCCCCCTTCCACGGCTTTCATTCCAACCTCTTCCCAGCCTGCGGTAATCAATTTTCTTCCTTCGAGCATTTCATTTACCCTGTCAAAGAAATAGGCATGTAGATTTTTGGCACTTCCTACAGATGGATTTTTTTCAAGAAAATCCTGGCAAACAGGAGACTTCTCCCAGGAACCCCGTGGAACTTCATCGCCTCCGGTATGGATGGTTGTAAGTGGCACATTGGCCTCAATATACATTTCAATAATATCATCAATCACTGTTTCGTAAAAAGTGTAAACAGACTCCTTGCACACACAGGCTACATTATCGGTAAAACCTTGAGCAGAGTAGTACTCAGACTTATCTTCAGGATCGGAAAGCAAATACTTTTCAGCCTCGGCGCTCTCACCCTGTTCCATCAGTCGGTCATACCTGACCTCCATAGCCTTGATGGCCGCCCTGGAATGGCCCGGCATATTTATTTCCGGTATAATCTCTATATGGTGTTGCCAGGCAAAAGTCAGAAGCTCCTTAAAGTCTTCCCGTGTAAGAAATCCGCTGCCATGGGAAGTGGCAGGATCAGCGAACGGGCCGGATCCGTATGCTGGAATAAGCTGTTCCTTATCATCCATGGTATGACCTCTTTTGCTGCCGATTTCAGTTAGTTCCGGAAGTTCTTCAATTTCGAGCCGCCATCCTTCATCATCCGTAAGATGTAATTGCAATTTATTCAATTTATAGTAGGACATTAAGCGGATGAACTTCATCAGAGATTGTTTGTCGATATAATTCCTGGAAATATCAATATGCATTCCACGGTACTCAAAAGCGGGCTCATCAGAAATACGAACTGCGTCTATTTCGAGTTTAGATTGAGGAGTTTTAAATGCTTCCGGAGGAATCATTGAAATAAGGCTCTGAATACCATAAAAAACACCTTTGGCTTCTTTTCCCTGTATTATGACACCCTTTTCATTTGAAGAAATCAAATTGTATGCTTCACTGTTACTCGATGATGTGAGACCTGTGCTAAGCATAATAATATTCGGGCCACTATGTGTACTTTGCATTATTGAAGGCTTATTCCCCATGGTTTTCTCCAGCAAAGTTCCCAGGTATTCTGCTTCATATTCTAGGCCTTCCTGAAAATGAATCATTAGTCCTTCTTTCAAGTTAGTCTTTCCATTTGACTTAACTACTTTGCGAGGAGTTGGAATAATTTTTTTAACCTCCTCTTTAGCTATCAAGGATACATCTTTGTTTTCTTTAAACTGCCAGGCTGCATTGGGTAGTTGGACTTTGTTTTCAACTTCAGGAAAGATTTTAGCCAGATCCGAAGTGAATTTAATTTCATAATTATTAATTGGGAAAATTCCTTTTTCTTCTCCCTGAGCATCCGTATATACTATATACAATCCCATAGGAGCAAATGTCTTTTTCGTTAACCAACCCTGGTATTGAAAAGGAAAGCTTATGCTATCACCGGCTGCCAGTGAGAATTGCTCTGTGGGTTTTATGCTATGGAAGTCTCCATTTATCCAATCAATTTTTAGCTCCTCACTTAGGGAACCAGGAACAATAGTTCTGGGAAACTGGTTAAAATAGATGGTCCAGCCAGAATTAGCAAGCTCATTTTTTCCAGAATTTTCAATCTGGAATTCAACATTGCTGACCGATTCTCCTCCAGCCGTATTGTTATGCAATACAAAGGAAACAGATAAATCATCCGGACCGGGCAAGTTTCCAGCATCACTGCCATTATTCATACATCCGGGGAATAGGAAAGAAATCATGAGAACACTCAAAAACAGACTTTTTTTCATTACAGCTATTATTTTACGGGAAAAGTTTAATTAATAATTTCCGTAAAAATAATACTTTGAATCTTATTCTATTCATCCAACCAGGATTTAAAAGCCTGAACCTTCTCACGGCTAACCAGAACATCCTCTTCAGTAGAATATGTAAGCTTTAGTTTAAGTCTGCTATTCGAATACACAACTATATCTTCTATAGCAGGATGACTAACTAAAAACTTCCTGTTTACCCGGAAGAATTTCATAGGATCCACAAGTTCCTGAATAGTGTCTAAAGAAAAATCAATATTTAAGCTTCTTTTATCTTTTGTGTGCATATAAGTGCCTTTATCCAGGCTATAGAAAAAGAGGATATCTTTTACCTCGATAGATTTAATATGCTCACCCACTTTCACTACAAATCGATTCTTATATTGTCGATCCAGCATCTTCTTTACATCATTCAAAACCTCAAGTGGAATATTGGAAGTATTTTCCTTTTCTTCCATTCGTTTCTTAAATTTCTTAAAAGCAGCATTTAACTCCTCGGAATCGATTGGTTTTAAAAGGTAGTCTATGCTGTTTACCTTAAATGCTTTTATGGCATACTCCTGGTATGCCGTGGTAAAAATGATAGGGCAATCGACAGTAACATGGTCAAAAATCTCAAAACTAAGTCCGTCAGCCAATTGAATATCCATGAAAACCAGGTCGGGCAATTCATTCTCTCGGAACCACTCAATTGACTTTTTTACGGAATCGAGATTTCCACAAATTGAAATATTTTTATCCACTTCTTTGATCAGCTCAACCATTCTTTCGTAGGCAAGCTGCTCATCCTCAATTATTAATACTTTCATAAAGCTATTCTATAGTGGGTATCTCAACAATAAAATTTTCTTTAGTTTCAAAAATATTCAAAGGCAGGTCTGTAAAATATGCATATCGCTCTTTTATATTTTTTAATCCGATATTCGTTGAAGTTTCGACAGCTTTCTTCTTCTGAATATTATTTTTAACGACAATATAATTTTCCGAGTTTGAATAGACCTCAATTTCTAATGGCTGGTCTTTTGAAATTACATTATGTTTGATAGCATTTTCAAGCAACATTTGTATAGAAAGCGGGATTACCTTCCTATTACTTATAGAAATATTAATTTTTACATTCAAACTTTCAGCGAATCGTATTTTCTGAAGGAAGACATAGGAATTTACAAACTCTATTTCATCTTTTAAATCAACCAGTTCTGTATTCTTTTGATCGAGAACATAACGATATATTTCTGAAAGTTCTTTTACAAACTTCACAGCTTTATCAGGGTCCTTCCCTATCAGTGAGCTCAATGAATTCAGGCTATTAAAAAGAAAATGCGGGTTTACCTGGTTTCTTAAAGTGTCATATTTTAGGGCCAGATGTTCATGTTTTAGTTTCTCTTGCTGAACGGCTGTATTTTTC
>RCNF010000193.1_pt1 | contig 28974 bp, 23 predicted proteins | sample 2041311 | NCBI WGS metagenome assembly RCNF01 (sample SAMN09708228, study PRJNA481090) | Marine sediment metagenome, whole genome shotgun sequencing project. | biome: marine sediment; feature: ocean; material: sediment; isolation source: Sewage treatment plant 2 marine sediment (STP2) ...
ACGCCATCGCAATCATCATCAAGCCCATTGCACACCTCCTCGACTCGATGATCCAACCGGACAACGTAGAGCGGGCGCGACGGTTCCTATCGCAGTACGACACCGAGGTCTTCCGCAAGCTGGCCGATAGCAAGGATGCACGGCTGAAGTACACGATCTACAAGACGAACGCCGATTTTCTGTTGATCTCACTCGGAGTCTTCGACAATCCCAGCGGACGCCGGCCGCAATCTTCTTCTCACATGGCCATGACGAGAGATGCATGGACCGGAAGAGGCAAGGCGTACTACAGGCAGGCGTGGGCCTGTGCGGCGGAGACGTTCAGGCGTCCGACCGCGATCGGCGACATCATGAGCAAACTCTCCAACGGATTTGAACATTATGTCGAGATCTTGTCAGCGATGAGGTCGTCATGTCTCAACATGGTCCCTCATATCAGTGAAGGCGAGTTGTTCCACCTGGAGAACAGTGTGATGGCAGAGGACAGAAAGAAAGAGATAGCTGCCCTTTATGACCAGTTCCTCGATGCCTGGACAGCTTTCAACAGATCTGAGGGGGCCGTGGAGAAAGCAAGACTGGAGAAAATATCTGATCAGTTGAGGAAGGCCGACCCGTCGTTCAGCTTCGATCCGTTTGCCGCATCCGCATCTACCCGCTAGACACCCTTTATAAAATCACTGCAATGGCCGAAGACTTTCAGGGAATCATCTCCCTTGACGATGACGTGCCCGCCTTTTCCCATCAGGATGAACTTCGATCTCGGGTTGGAAGCTCTCTTCTGAAGGAACTGGTACCCTCTAGCGGAGATCACGGGATCATCCGCGGCCTGGATCACCAGCATCGGGGTGTTGATCGGCTCCGACCCCAGGCTCGAGCGGGTCCTCTCAAGCAGGTCGAGCATCATCGTGCGGACAGGCATCGCTTTCTTCGTAAGCCCGGGGAGAAACCGCCGTGCAGCCCAGAACATGGCGAACCTTGTCCCGCCCATCGGAAAGAGCCCCGGCGAAAGAAGGATCGTACCCTTGACGGGGAACTTCTGCATGAGATTCAGCGCGATCGTCCCGCCGAAGCTGAATCCCGCGACGTATGAATCGGGTGAGTAGGCGAGGAGTGTATCGAGCGCTACTTCGGACTGAGCGATGCAGGCGCTCCAGGATCCGCCCGCGTCTGCCCCGCCTCCACTTCGTATCTTTCGCCCTTTGCGGCCGAAGACCGCCCTCGTGTACTCGGAGAATCCAGCGTCGGAATAATTCGGGTCCAGGGGCAGCCTGATTCCCAGCACGGTAAATCCCTGCCTGAAAAGATATTCTGCCATCGGCCGCATCTCTTCGGGAGAGCCCCCCGCTCCGTGGATGAGCAGACAGCCTACCGCCTCTCTCTTCTGCAGCATCAGGAAACTTCTCTGCGGTTCAGGCACGCCGCGTCGCCGCTCAACGAATATCTTACTGTCGGTCCAGAAGTTGAGAAGGTCCTTCCTGTAATCGTAGCTCGCCGGGTTGAGGCGCACCTTCTCCCTCAGCTCCCATACAGCCTGGTTGATCCTCTCGAGCGTCTTGGCCATTATCTTACTTTCTGTCCGCGGCAGACCTTTATGCAGAGTCCGCAGATTAAGGTGTTGATCTTCTCCGATTTCTCGAAGCGCCTCAGCTGGGCGGCACAGCTGTCGAGATCGAAATTCGCAGGATCGTCGTCGATCGCCCCGACAGGACACATCTTAACGCATGCACGGCATGTTCCGCAATCCCCACCTTCATGTCTGCCGTTCCCGGCGGGAAGTTCCATGTCGGTCAGGACCGTGACAAGCCTCACCTGGGAACCGAATTCCGGGGTGACAAGGAGGTTGTTTCGTCCCATCCAGCCCAGGCCGGCCAGGCCGGCGATCTCCCTGTGCGAGAGATGGGCCCTGTGATTATCCCAGTCGAGTATCTGTGATGCCGGTATCGGAAGGGCCGTGAACCCTGCCCGCTGGACCTCTCCTGATATGTAGAGCGCCAGCTGGTCAAGGGCGGTATTGATCTGCCTGTAGTGGTAATTATAGGTCCATGTCGGAGCGGTCACCACGGTCTGGAGTACCGGGTATGACAGCCTCATTCCCATCGAGACGGCATACTTCAGGGGTTTCGCGATATCTACGATCGATTCATGGTGCCGGAGCCTCTGCTCGTCATCAATCAGCGCCGTGGAGAACAGGTCCGCACCTCTCCGCCTCGCCGCCGTCTCAAGCATCTCGAAGTTGATATCTGACTGAAGCCGCTCATCCATATCAGGTAGTCTTGTAATTAGGGGCTTCTTTCGTGATCGTCACGTCGTGAGGATGGCTCTCTCTGAGGCCTGCAGGGGTGATCCTGATAAACCGGGCCTTCTTCTTGAGCTGCTCGATCGTACCGACGCCGCAGTAGCCCATCCCTGACCTGAGGCCGCCCATGAGCTGGTAGACGTTGCTCGCGAGGCTGCCCTTGTACGAGACACGGCCCTCGATCCCTTCAGCGACGAACTTCCGCTCCTCGGTTATACCGGCCTGGAAATACCTGTCCCCGCTGCCGCTCTTCATCGCGCCGATCGAACCCATTCCGCGGTAGATCTTGAAGCTCTTGCCCTGGTGGTAGATTATCTCGCCGGGGCTTTCCTCGGTGCCGGCGAAAAGGCTGCCGACCATCACGCAGTCGGCTCCCGCAGCGATCGCCTTGGTAATATCACCTGAGAACTTGATCCCGCCGTCGGCGATGATCGGAACACCGGCTTTCGAAGCTACCTCAGCGCAATCCATGATCGCTGTGACCTGCGGTACGCCGATGCCGGCGATTACTCTTGTAGTACATATCGCGCCGGGGCCTATCCCGATCTTGACGGCGCTGGCACCGGCCTTTATCAGGTCCCTCGTTCCGGCTGCAGTCGCGACATTGCCTGCGATTATCTGGAGCCCGCGGTACTTCTTGCGGATCTTTGCGACCATTTCAAGGACAGCGACTGAATGACCGTGTGCCGTATCGACCACGATGACATCGACATGGGCCTCTACGAGCGCCTTTACACGCTTCATCGTCTCGCCCATCACTCCGACCGCGGCGCCTACACAAAGCCTTCCATCGGCATCTTTGCAGGCGTTGGGGAAGTCGAGTTTTTTCTGGATGTCCTTGACCGTGATCAGGCCCTTGAGTTTTCCGTTCCGGTCGACAACGGGAAGCTTCTCTATCCTGTTCTCATGGAGGATCCTCTTAGCCTTCTCCATGCTTATTCCCAGTGAGGCGGTTATCGGCTTCTTCGTCATGACGTCGCTGACCTTCTGGTCATAACGGTCGATGAACCTCAGGTCCCTGTTCGTGAGGATACCGACGAGAACGCCGTTCTTTTTCGTAATAGGAAGGCCGGAGATCTTGTATGAGTTCATTACCTCCATCGCCTCGCTGACGAGCTGATCGGGAGAGAATGTCACGGGGTTCGATATAAGCCCGCTCTCGCTCCTCTTTACCCGGTCGACCTGTTCGGCCTGTTCCTCGATCGAGAAGTTCTTGTGAACGATGCCGATCCCGCCCTCGCGCGCGAGGGCTATGGCCAGTTCGGCCTCGGTCACCGTATCCATCGCTGCTGATACTATGGGGATATTGAGGGAGATCTTCTTTGTCAGGCGCGTCTTGAGCTTTACCTTCTGGGGATGAAAATCCGACCTGGCAGGGATGAGCAGTACGTCATCGAACGTGAGGCCTTCCTTAACTACCTTTATTTCCTTCAATTACGCCGAAGGAGCGCTGCCGCTCCCTCTCCCTCCTCTCGAACCATGTGTCACATATCCGTCTATATATAAAATATGCAGGTCCTGTATTGACAGGAACATACCCTCTGCCGCGTGGAGTGTCAAGATTCTTCAGATGCCCGCCTGGCCGCCCTTTCCGGGGCCGCCCTCGCCGGACAGAAGTTCATAGAGCCTGCTGCTCGCGTGGCTGTCCAGAATCTCGGTGATGGGCCTGCGCTCCATCTTCCGCCCTTCGAACAGGGCCATTTCGGTGATCCCGGACTCTTCCATGAGCCTGAAAGCATGCCTGAAATCGCGTCCGACATCAGCCGGCGTATGGGCGTCAGAACCGAGGGTAACGGGGACCCCGGCCGTACCGCAGGCCTCGAGGAAAAGCCTGTCAGGATATATCGAACCGGCTCCCCTGCGGAGGCCGGCTGTGTTGACCTCTATCGCCATGCCGTGTTTTGCCAGCAGGCCCGCGAGCCTCACATAATCATCCCCGGAACCTGGCCCCGGCTCGAAGGTCTCCTTGCGAAGAGCATCGGCGTGGGCCAGTACGTCGAAGAGCCCGCTGCGAATCATGTCGGCGAGGAGCTCGAAATATCTTGGGAAAACCTCCTCGGGATCCTCGGAATCGTACCTGTGCCTGCCCACCTTGCTGCTGAAATGCCAGTCCCCGAGGAAATGAAGTGATCCGAGGACATAATCGAAGGGGTATTTCGCAAGCAGTTCCCTCGTCTTCTCCTCCAGGCCGGGGAAATAGTCAGCCTCTATCCCGAGCTTGATGCTGATGTTCCCGCGGTATTTCATCTGGAGATGTTCGATGAGCGCGACATAGTCGGGGAGCCTGTTTTCCAGCATGGCATGATATGGGTCGGGATCTACGACCTTGGGCAAATGGGCGGAGAACCCGATCTCCTGGAATCCCTTGCCGAGGGCCTCGAGGACATACTCCTCCAGTTCGCCTTCGGCGTGGCCGCAGAAATTCCCATGCATGTGATAATCGATCATTGTATTGACAAGATATACCTTTTGCCGGCATTCGGCAACATCAGCAGATTCTGGGCAAAAGGTCCCCGTATGGCAGGTCGACGACCCTTTCTCCGCCGAATGAGGTCTTCATGATCACACGGCCCTCGGGACCGGCGATCGCCTCGCCGATTATCGCGGCATTACTGCCAAGCTCGGTGGCACGCATGGCGGCCAGTACCGCATCAGCTTCCACCGGGTCAACGACTACGACGAACTTCCCTTCGTTCGCTATATTGAGCGGGTCGTATCCCATAAGTTCGCACCCGTTCCTGACAGACGTGGAAACAGGTATGAGTCCTTCCTCGATACGGACACATACATCGGAATCGGCCGCGATCTCGTTGAGGACAGCCGCCAGCCCTCCCCTCGTCGCGTCTCTCATCGCCCTGATCCCGGAGAATTTCTCGAGCAGGGGCACAGTCAGTACCGAAAGAGGGGCAGCGTCGCTCTGCAGGTCGCTCCCGAAGTCTATCCCCTCGCGCATGCTGAGGATAGCCAGGCCATGATCGCCTATCGTGCCGCTCACGATGACCTTGTCCCCTTCCACCGCCGAATCTGACGACAGGGAGACACCCTCGGGCACTACCCCGATCCCCGCAGTGTTGATAAATATCCCGTCTGCCTTCCCGCGATCGACGACCTTGGTGTCTCCCGTGACTACGGTGACTCCCGCCTCTCGCGCCGCCTTGTTTATCGACGAGGCGATCCGCTCGAGGTCATCGACGGGGAAACCCTCCTCGATGATCATTGCAAGTGAGATGAATTTCGGCACGGCTCCACAGACAGCGAGGTCGTTTACGGTTCCACAGACGGCAAGGTGGCCGATGTCACCGCCGGGAAAGAAAAGAGGATGGACGACAAACGAATCGGTGGTAAAGGCGATCCGCCCCGCGGGCGCGTCAAATACGGCGCTGTCCTGAAGCGCGCCTTCCTGACCACCGACCGCGTTTACGAGGAAGGAAACAAGCTCCTTCATCATTATCCCGCCGCCGCCATGGGCCAGCAGTATCTTGTCGTCATCGAGCCTGCTCATCCTTTGTTACTCCCTTTCTCCACCCGGCGCATTATAGCGCATCTCTGGCTATCCTGGCAGCGGCAATCTGCGCCTGTCCCAGAGAAACCCCGCCATCGTTGGGCGGAACGGTCCTGTGCATTAGAAATCTGACGCCTCTTCCGGCGGAAAGTCCCATGACTCTTTCGCAGAGCAGCCTGTTCTGAAAGACTCCACCCGACATTACCGCCGTCGAACAGCCGTTCAGTGCGGCGAGGCTGACCGCGCTATCGACTATCATCGCCGCGACACTCTCGTGAAAGGCCGCGGCGATAACTGCGGGATCGATCCCCGCATTGATATCCTCCAGTACCCCGGCAACGACAGGTGCCGCGTCTATCTCCATCGGATGATTCTCGCCATATTCAAAACTGTACCTTTTCTCTCCCTCTCCCGCCCCAATGGCGAGGCTTTCAAGGGCAATCGCAGCCTGCGCTTCGTAGCTGACCTTGAGCCCCAGGCCGAGAAGTGACGCCACCGCGTCAAAGAGCCTTCCCGCGCTCGAAGTAGGCATCGAATTGATGTTCCGGGAGGCCATCTCCATGATCACCTGTGCCGGAAGGTCACTGAGAGGCAGTCCTGGCGGGGCCCTGTCAATCGCCGAGTCCCCGTATATCTCGCGCAGGTACATCAGCGACATCCTCCAGGGCTCCCTCACTGCCCTCTCGCCGCCCGGAAGAGGAACGCATCTGAGATGCGCGAGCCTGCGGAATTCGTACTGGCTGGCCAGCAGGAACTCCCCGCCCCACAGTGTCCCGTCTCCCCCGAAACCTGTACCGTCGAACGAGATCCCGATAACCGGTTCGGTGATGCCGTATTCAGCCATGACGCTGACAGCGTGTGCATGGTGGTGCTGCACCTCGATGACCCTTTCGCCGCCGAGCACACCGGCTATCCTCGATGTGAAATAGTCAGGATGCATGTCCCTGACGATCACCGAGGGCGATACCGAAAGCATCTTCTCGAATGACGCGAGCTCGCTGCGGTAGTTCATCTGGCTCCTGTAGTCACCGAGATCCCCGAGATGTGGCGAGACAAAGGCTGCGTCACCCCTCGTCAGCGCAAAGGTCCCCTTTTCCTGACCGCCGAGCGCGAGGATGCAGGCATCGGCACCGGGGTCGATCGGTACGGGCTCGGGCACGAACCCGCGGGCCCGCCTCACAGGCACAGTGATCCCGCCGGGAACGAAGAAGATCGAGTCATCGCACTTGTGCGCTATCCTCCGGTCGTTTATCAGGGCGGCGTCGGCGATGGACCCGAGTATCCCGCCGAGTTCGTCCTCGGTCGAGATCAGCGGCTCGTTGGTGAAATTGGCCGACGTCATCACGAGGACATCGAAATCCTCCATGATCAGGTGATGAACAGGTGTGTAGGGCAGGAACGCCCCGATAAATCCGTTGCCGGGGGCGATCCCTTCAGGAAGCGATCCCGGCCTCTTTCCCCTGAGCAGGACGATCGGCGCTTCCGGGGAAAGGAGCAGTCCGCGCTCGGTTTCTCCGGTCTCGCAGTATTTCTCCAGCGTATCTATATCGCGGAACATCAGGGCGAAAGGCTTCGCGGGGCGTTTTTTCCTTTCACGGAGTTTGGATATCGCCTCATCGCTGCCGGCGAGACAGGCGAGGTGATATCCGCCCAGTCCCTTGATCGCGAGTATCTTCCCACCGGCGATCAGGCGCTTCGTCTCATCCAGCGGATCTCCCGGCATATCTTTCCTGTCGGTATCTATCAGGGAGAGGGACGGCCCGCACCCGGGGCACGAGATCGGCTCGGCATGGAACCTCCTGTCGGAAGTATCGACATACTGCCCGGCGCACAGTTCATCCATCTTGAACTCACTCATCGTAGTAAGCGGCCTGTCGTAAGGAAGGCCCTCGATGATAGTAAATCTCGGGCCACAGTTGGTGCAGTTGATAAACGGGTACCTGTATCTCGGATCGTTTCCGTCTTTCATCTCACGAAGGCAGTCTGCACAGACTGCTGTATCAACAGGGAAGAGCGCGTCCGATCCGCCGGACTCCTCGCTCTCCAGGATCAGGAAATCACCGGCGCCGGCCGGTTCGACAGGTTCCGCCTCGAGAGTGTCGATCCTCGCAAGAGGCGGAAGATCGTTCTCGAGCGACGAAGCGAACAATAGAACCGCTTCCCGGGAGCCTTCTATCTCGATGACCACGCCCCGGCGTGTGTTCTTTACCGATCCCGCGAGTCCGGCAGCCTTCGCCATCCTGTATATCGATGGGCGGAACCCGACTCCCTGCACCCGTCCCCTGACGGTAAGCGAGAGCCTACCGGTATCCCCCCCGAATTTCAGATCGAGTATTTCTCGTATATCCATCAGGTACTTTCGAATAGTGGAAAAAGCTGTATTAAGATACCGGCGAAAGGCGTCCTTTTCCAGCGAAAACGCCCCGTATCCGATGTGAATTATCTTGCGGTCGTACCGCCGGCGGAAATAGAATCATACATCAACATAGAAAGGGGTACCGTATGACCGAACCTGTCATGACTTATATAATCAGACTATTCATCGCTCTTCTTGTCGGCGGAGTCGTCGGCCTGGAGCGTGAGTTCAAGGGAAAGCCGGCTGGAATCAGGACCAACATCCTGATCTGCGTCGGTTCGTGCCTTTTCATGATCATATCTATGGAAGTCGCGAGAACGGCGGCAGGTGTCGCCGATCCGGGCCGCATCGCAGCCCAGGTGGTGACCGGTGTAGGATTTCTCTGCGCAGGAACTATCATGCGGTCGAGGTTCACCGTCTCGGGACTTACTACCGCCGCGACGATCTGGGTCCTCTCTGCGCTCGGAGTAGCCATCGGCGCGGGATACATACTTCTCGCAGTCGCCGGCGCGGGGATCATCACGCTGACCCTTGTCGCGGTCAGGGCCTTCGAATCGGGAATACATCACTTCCACGCAAACCACATAGTCCAGCTTATCCTGGAAAACCGGGAGGGCATGGTCCCGACGGTGCTGAGAGAGTTCACCAAACTCAAGGTCACGACCGAGGTACACGACGTAAAGCTGTCGGGTGGTACATGGCAAGTCATCGTCGAATACAATACTTCAAAGAAGACACACATCACACTTCTGAAGGAATTGTCAAATATTGAAGGGGTGAGCAGTGTGACAGAACTCGGACACGAGTTCTAGCGGGAGCCGGTCTCCTCGAGTACAGAGGCGACCTCTTTCCTCTTCTTCCAAAGAACGCACCCTCCGCCCGTCTCCCGGGCGAACTCCGGGTCCTCGCGCAGTCTCTCTAGGAAGGGCGACTGAAGCGCCTCCACGAGCGGCCTTCCACATACACTCGAATCGGAGAAGGGGGCGAAAGGACAAGGCTCGACATCCCCGCATGGATCGATATGGACAAATCCCCTCCCCGCTGAAAGGCATCCGCCGACATCGTCCTCGTCCCAGGGAACGCCTATGAAGAGGGCGGGGAACTGCTTTCTGTATTTCTCGAGCAGGACCGGGATACGGGCCCTGAGAGTATCACTCACCACAAGATGATCGGTCCCCTCCTCCACTGGGGTGTACTCGAGGAAGAGGAAGAACCTGCATCCCGCGCCGAAGAGCTGCCCGATGAACTCCTCCCCTGTGACCTGGTCAAAATTCCTTTCGGTCAGCGTGATCGAAGAGCCGAAGAATATACCCTTCTTGTCGAGCAGGCGCATCACCGAGGTGACCTTGTCGAAGGTCCCCTCTCCCCTGCGGCCGTCGGTCTCGGCGATATCGCCCTCGATGCTGACCATCGGGACGATGTTCCTTGTCGACCGCAGCGTTTCGGCCATCGCCTCGTCGATAAGCAGTCCGTTCGTGAATATGAGAAAGACCATCCCCGGCTGCCCGGCCGCTGCCTCGACGATCTCGGGGCGCATGAACGGTTCGCCCCCGGCGATAACGAAGAATGATACGCCGATCTCCTTCGATTCACGGACTATCCTTGCAAGTTCTTCATCGCCGAGCTCATTCCCTTCATCTTTCCCGAGTGCCGCGGAATAACACCCTTCGCAGCTGAGGTTACATCGCCTTGTGACGCTGTAGATGATTATCGGGGGGATATGCGCGCCGCGCCGCTTCCACGATTTCCTGATAGATGCAGACCTGCCCATCCACCACACGGTCCTCATGAAAGAAAGAGCCTGCGCGGGACTGCGCAGAGCTACACGGACTGCATTGAGGAAGAATATTATGAGGGACCTGTTGAGTACCGTGCGGCTGAATCTGTTTCCCATCACTTCTCCGGCACTTTAAAGGCAATCAGGAGACGTACGGACCACCACGCCGTGTAACCCAGGTACAGGATAAACAGCAGCCAGGTAATATCCTCGTTGAGCATGGCAGGATCAGATTGGTTGGCCTTCACAGTGAGCACCGAAACGGCAAGCATCAGGAGTCCGGTTACAGATCCGAACGTATCTATCATGTCCGTCATTTTCCTGATCGCCTCCGGCTTATTCTCATCTGAAAGCCAGTATTCATTGTTAGGAAGACTGACATACTTCGCCGGAACCTTCTCGATTATCTTCGGAGAAAGATAGAAACTGAGATAGATGATGCCGAGGATTCCGAGGCTAAACAGGAGGAACATCCCCTTTGAAGTCCAGTCGTTCGGCTCGCCACCACTACCGAAGTGGATCGCGGGATTGTCGGGGAGGATAAAATACGAGTAGATATTGTAAGCCAGGGTTACCAGGAAGACGGAATTAAGAACGTTTCGGGAGTTAAGCATGGTTCTCGCCTCCGGTCACGGGGAGAGGCCCGCCACTGCGGCGGACCCTCTACCCGTAATTACCGTTTTCCCGTCGTTTTATTCGACCCTAGTTCAGTCCTCTTCTCTCGAGAAGCGGCTGGATGCTCGGAATCGCTCCCCTGAACTGTACGTACAGCTTCATCGGGTCCTCTGAGCCGCCCTTGGCAAGGACGTTCTCCCTGAACAGGTTCGCCGTCTGGCGGTCGAAGAGGCCGTTCTCTACGAACGCCTGGAAGGCATCCGCGTCGAGGACCTCTGCCCATATATAGCTGTAATAGCCGGCAGCATATCCACTGGAGAAGATATGCCTGAAGTATGTAGACCTGTACCTCGGCTTGATCTCGGAGATAAGGCCGAAGCCGCCCATCGATTTGTTCTCGAACTTGCGCACATCAAAGTCGGAGGGCTTTTCGATCGTGTGATAGTCCATGTCGAGGAGCGATGCGGCCAGATACTCGGTAGCGAAGAAGCCCTGGTTGAACTTGTCCGCCTTCTTGATCTTGGCGATCAGTTCGTCGGAGATAGGCTCTCCCGTCTTGTAGTGCACCGCGTACATCTTCAGCACTTCCGGATGAGTGGCCCAGTTTTCCATGATCTGCGAGGGTAGCTCGACAAAGTCAGTCGCTACATTCGTTCCGGTCAGGGACGGATATGTACCGTTGGAAAGCAGCCCATGCAGGCCGTGACCCATTTCGTGGAACATGGTACGGACCTCATCGAAGGTAAGCAGCGACGGCATGTCACCGGTCGGCTTGGAGAAGTTTCCGACATTGTATACGATCGGATAGACCATCTCGCCATTTAAGTCCCTGGACTGTCCACGGAACTCGCCCATCCAGGCGCCGCCCCTCTTGCTCGCCCTCGGGAAGTAATCGCAGAACCAGATCCCGATATGCGTGCCGTCCTCCTCCTTGACCTCAAATACCCTGACATCCTCGTGATAGACGGGGACATCCTTGATCTCGTTGAAGGTGATGCCCCAGAGCTTGTTGCAGACCATGAAACATCCGTCTATGACGTTCTCGAGCTGGAAGTAAGGCTTGAGGACCTCATCGTCGAGATCGTACTTCTCCTTCTTCAGCTTCTCGGCGTAATACCACCAGTCCCAGCTCTCGAGCTGGAAACCGCCGCCATCGCGGTCGATCATTGCCTGGAAGAGAGCGCGCTCTTTCTTGGCCTGGTTAAGCGCCGGTGTCCATATCTGCTCGAGGAGCTCATATACGTTCGAGGGGATCTTTGCCATCGATTCCTCGAGGGCGAAGTTCGCGTAAGTATCGTAGCCGAGGAGATTCGACCTTTTGAGCCTCAGGATCACGATCTTCTTGAGGATATCCTTGTTGTCGAGCTCGTCGCCGTTATCGCCCATCATGAACCATGCGGTGTAGATCTTCTCGCGCAGGTCCCTCCTCTCGGAGTACTGGAGGAAGGGGATCCAGCTCGGCTTATGAAGGGTGAAGAGCCACTTGCCGGTATAGCCATTCGCCTCAGCGGCCTCTGATGCGGCGCTGACTACGAAATCAGGCAGCCCGGCGAGGTCCTTCTCGTTATCGAGGACCATCTCGAACTTGTTGGTCTCCTTCAGGATGTTCTCACCGAACTTGATGGTGAGGACAGAGAGATCCTTGTTGATCTCACGAAGCGTTGCCTTGTCGGCGTCATTGAGGTTCGCACCGTTGCGAACGAATCTCTTGTAGTAGTCGTCGAGAAGCTTGTCCTGTTCCGGTGTCAGGTTGGACGAGAGCCTCGCGTCGTGAACAACTTTCACTCTTTTAAACAGTTTTTCATTCAGGGTGATGTTGTCGCCATGCTCGGAGAGCAGCGGCGCCGCCAGCTTCGCGATCGACTGCATCGAATCTGTCGTAACCGCGGAGTTGAGGCTGAAAAAGACCTCGGTGACCTTGTCAAGAAGCTCGCCGCTGTATTCCACGGCAAGGATCGTGTTCTCGAAGGTCGGATGTTCAGTACTGTTCGCTATGGCGTCTATCTCCACCTGGTGCTGGATTATGCCTTCCTTCATCGCGGGAAGGTAGTGCTCTTCCTTTATATCGCTGAAGGGCGGGACCCCGAAGGGAGTATCCCATTCGGTGTAAAAAGGATTCTGCTCCTGCGGAGAGCAGGCAAGCAGCAGCAGAACGACCAGCAGAGGCGCGAAAAACTTTCTCTTCATTCCTTCTTTCCTCCTGTTGAAAAGGATTGTGATACACAAAATAAATGAAAGACGCCCTGTCCCGGAAGGGGCCGGGCGTACGGGGAATAATACGCAAGACCCGGTTCTGTGTCAACCTGCTGTGGGCCTGTGGGAACACTCTTGTCGAATCTTAATTATTATTAAGGAATCATTAAGTGGCCCAACAGGTTACAGAGAGTAATAATTGGAATGTAACAGGTTTTCAGCGATCCGGAGGTGAAGATATGAAGTGGATCATGACGATTATGCTGGCTGCCGCGGCACACTGCAGCCGGCACTCGATCAGCTTCCTCAGGTATCTCCACCATTCTTACTTTGAAACCGACTCCAGGGTTTTTTTAAGTACGTCCTGTAGCATTTGCTTATCAAGGCTCAGATCTACTACGAGCAGTTTGAGCTTCCTGTTCTCTTCCTCCAGATCCTTGATTCGCTGCTTCTCATCGGCGGGTTGTTCCTTTGTCATCCGGTCCCTTTCTGTTTTTCGGCGGACACGCTGTTACCCAAAAACCTGAACTACCAGCTACCTGACTCGAGATACTCGTTTATCGCGACAGCGGCATTACGTCCCTGCCCCATCGCAAGGATTACTGTGGCAGCACCGAGGACGATGTCGCCGCCGGCGAATACGCCCTTCTTGCTCGTCTTCATGGTGGCCCCGTCGACCGTGATGTTTCCCCACTTGTTAGTCGAGATGTCCGGTGTAGTATCCGGAATCAGCGGATTCGACGAGTTTCCGATCGAAACTATGACTGTATCGACGTCGAGTTTGAATTCGCTGTCGGGAATCGGAACGGGGCGTCGTCTGCCCGAGTCATCGGGTTCGCCGAGCTCCATCTTGATGCACTCGACCTGCTTGACCCAGCCGTCCTCATCGCCGATAAGGCGGATCGGATTCTGAAGAAGGAGGAACTGGACACCCTCTTCTCCTGCATGATGGACCTCTTCGACCCTCGCCGGCATCTCTGCCTTCGAACGGCGATAGACGAGGTAGACATTCTCCGCGCCGAGCCTCAGCGCTGTACGGGCCGAATCCATAGCGACGTTCCCACCGCCGAATACAGCGACGTTCTTCGACTTGGCGATCGGTGTATCGGTCTCGGGGAAGGAGTATGCCTGCATCAGGTTGGCCCTCGTGAGGAACTCGTTCGCCGAGTAGACGCCGTTGAGGTTCTCGCCGGCAATGCGCATGAACATCGGGAGTCCCGCGCCCGTAGCGATGAATACAGCGTCGTAGCCTTCTTCCTCAAGAAGCTCGTCGACGGTGAAGATCTTGCCTATCACATAGTTGTACTTGACCTCGACGCCCATCCTCTCGAGGTTGTCGACTTCTTTCATGACGATCTTCTTAGGGAGCCGAAACTCGGGAATACCGTATATCAGAACTCCGCCCGGTTTGTGAAGAGCCTCGAAGATAGTCACATCGTGACCCTCGCGGCGGACATCGGCGGCGACCGTCAGGCCGGCAGGGCCCGAACCGACGATAGCGACCTTCTTGCCCGTCGACGGCTTGATCTCGGGCATCTTCGTCTCGCTCTTGTCCATCTCCCAGTCGGCGAGGAAGCGCTCGAGCTTACCGACCTGGACGGCAAGATCGGTCGACTTGAGGCTCTTGCCTACGATGCAGTAGGCCTGGCACTGCTCTTCCTGCGGGCATACGCGTCCGCAGACGGCAGGCAGGATATTTGTCTCTTTTATAATATCGATTCCCGCGCGGAAATCACCCTCGACGATCGCGTTGAGGAATCCCGGTATATTGATCTCGACCGGGCAGCCCTGAACACACGGCGCCTTCTTGCACTGCAGGCACCTGGTCGCCTCGGTCATAGCCTGTTCTTCGGTATAGCCCCGGGGGACTTCCTGCACGTTGTGAATCCGTTCCTTTGCGTCCTGCTCGGGCATCACCTGGACGGGTATCGCTAACCTCTCCTTCGATGTCAGCTTCTTTTCTTCTTCCATATCAACCCGCGGCCGCTCGCGGCCGCTACCTCCTTCTTGGTATACGGATATCACTACTGGGACTCGTACCGGTCCATCGATTCTTTTTCCTGCACTTCGTACATGCGCTGGCGTTTCATCATCTCGTCAAAATCAACCTTGTGCCCGTCGAATTCCGGGCCGTCGACGCAGACGAACTTTGTGCCGTCGCCCACGGTCACCCTGCACGCACCGCACATCCCCGTACCGTCGACCATGATTGTGTTTAGGCTGACCAGCGTTGGGATATCGTACTTCCTGGTCAGTAGAGCGACAAACTTCATCATGATCGGAGGTCCTACCGCGACAACCATGTCGATCTTGAGGCCCTCATCTATCAGTTTCTGGAGGGCATCGGTCACAAGTCCCTTCTCGCCATACGAACCATCATCCGTTGTGATCATGACACGGTCGCTACAGGCGCCCATCTTGTCTTCCATTATCACGAGATCCTTCGACCTTCCGCCGAGGATGGATATGACGTTGTTGCCGGCAGCCTTCATCGCCTGGGCGATAGGATGCGAGGGCGCGATTCCGACTCCGCCGCCGATGATGACAACGGTGCCGAACAGTTCGATATGTGTCGCCCTTCCAAGGGGACCGACGAAATCACAAAGTTCGTCCCCCGCTTCGAGCTTCGAGAGTTCCTTCGTAGACTTGCCGACTACCTGGATGATCAATTCGATGGTACCCTTTTCCGCATCGGCATCAGCGATTGTAAGAGGAATGCGTTCGCCCACCTCGCAGGTGCGAAGCATGATGAACTGTCCGGCTTTCCTCTTCCTGGCTATGTCGGGTGCATCCACCGTCATCCGGAAGACCTGCGGCGAGATGAATTCCTTCTCGAGAATCTTGTTCATGGCTGACCGTTTCTATTGTTAATCAATTGAAAACTCAAGGGTTACGGGCAATCCGTTCCCTTCGTATTTAAGATATCGCACAAAAAGCAAAGTCCATTTTTACCAGACGCAACTTGCCCTAATCAAGATATTTATCCGGGTGCTCAGATATGCTTTTCCAGTTCGTCCAGTGCTATCCCCAGTTCCCGGGCGGCCGTCTCATAGTCCCCGCCGAAGTGCTGGAGCGTCCTGGTGACATGCTCCCTGATCACTTCCTCGAGCTTTCTGGGCATGAACGGTAGACCTTCGACCACTACCGCTGGCGAGATCCTCTCACGGATATTCGCCGAGAGTGATTCAACAGTTATCCTGTCTGATTCCTCGTTCGCGACGGCGAGCGCTACGATCGTACGCAACTCCTGCACATTTGTCGGGAATGAATAATCTTTGAGCAGCTCGAGGAACTCGTCTGAAAAGCCTACTATCTTGCTTCCCGTCTTTTTCACTTCCTCGCCGAGAAAATGCTCGGCCAGAAGAGGAATGTCTTCCGGCCTCTCGCGCAGGGGCGGGATCTGGATCGAGTTGACCATCAGGTGGTAGAGAAGGTCCCTCGAGAAAGTATCCTTGTATTCCGGCTGAGTCAGGTCGTGAGTTGACGATACGATCAGACGCACATCGATCTCCCTGATCTTCGTCGAGTTTTCCCTGTAATACTCATCCTTCTGGATGACCCGCTTAAGCCTCACCTGCATCGGAAGAGGCAGCGCGTCGATATTGTTAAGAAAAAGTGTTCCCCCGTTGGCCTGCTCGAGTACACCGGCGGCCTCTTCGCGGGAACCACTCCAGTCCCTGTCCTGGCCGAAGAAGAATCCGGAGAACCTGTCGGGATCCTGGGAATCAGCCTCGACAGCGATGAAAGGCTTGTCGTTTCTTGAGCTGGCATTGTGGATCGCCCTGGCAAGGGCCTCCTTGCCTGTTCCACTCTCACCCCATATGAAGATCCCGAGATCGCTCGGAGCGAGTCTCTCGATCTGGTGGAAGAGTCTGATCATACCGGGATCCTGGGTGTGAAACTTCTCGAATACCGCTTCGTGGGTCAGGCCCTGCCTGCTCAGCTCGACAGGAAGGTCATCTATCTCCCTGTTCAACACTCCATGCGCCATCGCGTTATCGAGCACCTCGAGCAGTTTGTCTTCGTCGACAGGTTTTGTAAGGTAGTCAAATGCTCCGAGCTTCATCGATTTGACCGCGAGGGTCACATCGCTTACACCGGTGAGGACCACTACCGGAGTCTCGTCTCCCTTCCCTCTCATTTTCTGCAGGATATCCATACCGCTTACGTTCGGCATATCCATATCGAGAAGCATGACGTCATACGCATTCGAATCGAGACGTCCCTCGACTTCCCTGGAATCATTTATAATTGTCGGCTCGAATATCCCTGACTGAACGAGGAAGACCATCAAATAGTTGGTCACAGCGGTATCGTCATCGACGATTAGGATCTTCTTCATTTTTACTCCCCGGTGGGCTGTTCGAGCTGAAGGGCGGGAATCCTTATTATAAAAGTCGTCCCTACACCCGGCTTGCTCTTGACCTGGACCTTTCCGTTGTGCTCCTCGACGATCCGGTATGCGATCGCCAATCCGAGGCCGGTGCCTCCCTTGGCCCTTTTCGTAGTAAAGAACGGATTGAATATCTGGTTGACCGTGCTTTCGTTCATACCCTTGCCGTTGTCCTCTACAAGAACCGTGATCCTCTCGTTATCGTAGTTGGTCGCGACCTTGATGAGCCCGCGGCGGTCATCGGGAATCGCCTGGCTGGCATTCACTATCAGGTTGATAAGCACCTGTTCTATCTTCTGGGAATTACCGGAAAATGTCGGGACCCCGGGAGAGAGATCGAGTTCGATATCCGCATTCTTGTGGACCTCGTTATGAACGAGCCTGGCCGAGGTCTCGATCAGGGTGTTGATGTCGACCTTGTCTACAAGCAGACCCTCGTCCTTCCGGGTAAATGTCCTCAGGCCCTCGACGATAGCCTTGATCCTCTCCGATCCATGCGCCATATCGTCGACGAGAGTCATGATATTCTCGCGGAAGAAATCGTAGTTCAGCCTCGCGATCTTCTGATCGGGGTGGTCCTTCATATAGTCGTCGACAATTGGAAGCATATCATCGAGTGACTGCTGGATTATCTTGATATTTCCGCGGATAAACTGGTTCGGATTATTGATCTCGTGGCCGATACCGCTGACGAGCTGACCGATCGAGGCGAGCTTGTCGGCCTGCTGCAGCTGCTGGTCGTATGTCTTCTCGAGAGTGACGTCCCTGTAGAACTCGAGGATACCGTCGACCTCATGGTCCTTGTTAAAAATAGGTTGAGCCTGGACCTGGATATACCGCTCGCCCATCTTCATAGTCAGCGAAACGGGAATCTTGTCCCTGAGTATCCTCGCGAGGCGGCAATCCTCACAGGGCCTGTCGCGATGAAAATAGCTCGTATAACAGTAATTGCCGGGCTCGATATCCTCGCGGTTGGTCATAACGACCTTGCGGTTCCTGTCGATCAGGACCACATCGTCCGGTATCGCCTTGAATATCGTCTCGAGCCTCAACTTTGATTCCTCCCAGCCACCCTTGACGCGATCGAGGTACGAATCGACTATGCCGAGCTTGTTCTTCTGCTCCTTCACCTCTTTCGTCTTCGCATCTATCTCGGCACGGAGCTGGTCGAGGCGCTTGTTGTAGTCCTCTTCTTCCTCCTCCATCAAGTCGAGTTTCTCCCCGAATTCCTTCCTCTCGAGAGCTACCGTGAGCATCCTGCCGATCTCATCGATCAGCTTCTGCTCCTCCGGAAGAAGTTCATGGCTGTCATCCAGATAGCCGACGAGGATCTCGCCCTTCTCCTCCTTCGCCACGATCAGAGGCACCCTGATATAGCTTTTCGAGATCGGCTTCTGTCCGTAATCCATCCCGAGATAATTCGAGTAGATCACTACCTCATCCGGATAGAGCATTCCCTGCTCCAGCGTCTTGGGAAGCCTTGTGAAGAAATCGGGGATCGATGAGGAGACTTCGATCAGCTCGGTGACAGTATAGAGACAGGCGAGTTCCTTGATCCTCTCGTCCTTCTCCCACCCATCGCCCTTTACGAGCCCTTCGAGCCTGTTGCCAAAAAGGGGATAGACATCCCCGCTCTCCGCGACGAAATGCCCCGCTTTGAGCGGAATCGTAGATATCTCGTTATCCTTCGCCGAGAGGACCACGACTCCTCTCGTGCCGGACTTTGCCTGAGCCATCGCTGCTCGTACTGTATCGATAGAAGAGCTGGTAAGCAGTTCCTCGATAGATTTGCCCTCGAGCGGTCCGGTAGCGGAAAATCCGTCGGACAGGATCTCTTCGCTCGCGTGTATTACCTTCTCATTCTCATCTAGGACAAGAAGGTAATCAAAACTCTCCTCCATGAAATCGAAGAAATTTTCGAGCTTCAGCATCCTGTCACCTTACTCTGAATCGTCCCGTACCTACCTCGCGTATCTCTTTCCTGTATCTTCCTGTATGTGTCAGCGGCGGCATAAGTGCGATCTTTCCCGCACCCAGGTCGGTCGCGGCCAGTTTTGTTTCAACGTCGCCTTTGCGCTCCTGCCCCGTATTCCAGTACCACGGCAGCAATTCGCCGAGATTTTTCTCGACCGCGGAACTGAGCTGCTTCTCCGAACCGGTAACATCCTTGAGCCCGAACTCAGTGGCCAGTCCTTCGAGCACTTCCCTACCGGAGACTCCAGCGGGAGGTTCTACCGCTCGGCTGTAGCTGACGACTTTGCCCTCAAAGTTGCAGCGCGTCCCAGCCGTTTCCAGGAATGTCGATCCGGGAAGCACGACATCGGCGAAACGTGTCGTCTCTGTTTCTGTCCAGTCTACAGCGGCGAGGAACTCGATGTTCTGCAGCCAAGTGCCGGTCGCGCCCCAAGCCATCGGATCCTCTCCGATCACAAGTGCGCCCCTTATCTCACCATTCTCGAGCAGTTCGAGAAGTTCCTTCCTCGTCCGGACACCGGCGATCTCCACCGGGGGCTCAGTCTTGCCCGGCGCGAATGCCGGATCGGCGCCGGTTACAGCGAGGCCCGCCGTGTTGGAGAATGCCCTCGGAAGCAGGAGTTCAGCCGAAACCCCGGAGGACCTGAGAAGAACGACGAGATTGGCAAACGTCTCGATGTCTCCCGCCGACTGGTCCTGCCTGCGGTCCGGGCTGTGGATTATCACTATGTTCTTCGCGCCGGCTATCATCGCCGCAGCTTCCTTGATCTTTTCTTCTTCGATTCCACTGACCGCCGCGGCAGCACCTGCTGTCGCGTTGATGACAGCGGCAAATTCCTTATCCGCCTTAACAACGCCGTTGTCGATAAGGGACTTGGTTATCCCGCTCCAGAGCATCGCCGCGGTGCCTCTCATCGGATCGAGAGCTACCTTGGCAAGGTGCTGGTCGGTCATGTCCAGCGTGGAATTTGAGACGATAAACTTCGCCCCGTTATTCACGGCCTCGATCACGTCAACAGCGAGGATCAGGTGGTCCGACTCGAGAGAAGTGTTGTTGCAGATGATCAGGTCGGCCTCGGCAAGACAGGATCTGTCGTCCGTTGAAGCGGAGAATCCCAGTATCCCGTCGAGTGCGGACGCTTCGCTGCCCGTTCCGAGCATCGACAGGGAAGCGATGTTGTTGGTACCCAGCGCCTCACGCGCTATCCTCGCGGCGAGGAACATCTCTTCATTCGTCAGCTCGGGAGAAACGAACACACCGACCTTGTCGGCGCCGTACTTGCCCGCGATCGTAAGCAGCCCGGTGACCGCCTCCTGCTGAGCTCCGCACATATCGATGCTCTCACGCTTGTTGCCGCTGCGAATCAGCGGGGTGACAAGCCTTTTGTGCCTGATGAAGAGCTCCTGGCCGAACCTTCCGTAGCGGCAGAGGTATTCCCCCGCTCCGTCCGGAGTCGTAGTAAAGTACCTGTCTTCCCCGAACTTCCTCACATTCATCGAGCATGCGAGTGAACAGAAAGCGCAGTTTGTCTCGACGACCTCGTCGTAGAGAGCGGCCCTTCCAGGGAACGGATACTTGACCTCCAACGCGCCTGTCGGACAGGCATCGACGCAGTTTCCGCAACTCACGCAGCTCGTCTCGACGAGAGGATCGTTCATCGCGGGACGCATCTCTGTCCTGAACCCGCGCCCGACAAGCCCGAGCGCCGAGATGGGCAGAACACGTTCGCATGTCCTTACACATCTCGCGCAGAGGATGCACTTGTTCGGATCGTATATTATGTAGGGATGGCGGTCGTCTACCTTGTGCTTACGGGCATATCCCTTGTATTTCTCCATGTCGACGCCGTATTCCTCGGCCTGCAGCCTCAGGTCGCAGTCGTAGAACCGGACGCATCCACAGGAGAGGCAACGGTCGCATTCGTGGATGTTGTCCTCGAACTCGAACCCGGTGGCTACCTCCTCGAAGCTGCCGCGGCGCTCCTCGACATCGATATAATGGACCTCGTGTCTCGGGCTCTCAGTAATATCGCCGAGCTCAGTCTTGCCCGGCTTGGCCCAGAATTCCTTACGAACTACGAACGGCTCACGGGGCTTGTCCTCACCTTTGAGGAAACGGTCGATTGCCTTACCTGCTCTCTGTCCGTCCCTGATCGCATCTATCACTACAGTCGGGCCATCGTCAGCGGCATCGCCGCCGGCGAATACGCCCGGTATGTTTGTCTTCATCGTCGCCAGGTCGACAACGTATGTCTTCCAGCGAGTAAGCTCGATCTCTTCTCCGTCCACTCCGGTGAGCCCGTCGAGAACGGTATCCTGTCCGATAGCGGAGATCGCTATCTGGCAGGGCAGATCGAATTCCGACCCTTCGAGGGGTACGGGACGGCGCCGGCCCGAGTCATCAGGCTCGCCGAGCTTCATCCGCTGGCACCTGACCGCCTTGAGCTTCCCGTTCTCGGCAACAATACCTACGGGAGCCGCGAGTTCCATTATCTCGATGCCTTCCTCGAGGCACTCCTCTATTTCCATCTTGTCGGCGGGCATCTCGTCCTTGGTCCGGCGATACAGGACGATGACCTTGTCCGCGCCGAGGCGCCATGCTGTCCTGGCAACATCCATCGCTGTATTACCACCGCCGACTACGACGACTATGCCGGTCAACGGCTCGGGTTTCTCGTTCATCACGGGGAGAAAATCGGCCCCGGTCAGAACGCCCTCTGTATCGAACTCACCCTCGACCCTCATCGGCTTGCCTGTCCAGGCACCGGCGCCGAGGAATATCGCGTCGTGCTTCTTTCTCAGTTCCTCGAGGGTAATGTCCTCGCCCACACGGACGTTGTACTGTATCTCCGCTCCCGTCTTGCAGATGTGCTCGACTTCCTGGTCGATCACGTCGTCGGGAAGCCTGTAGGTCGGGATTCCGTATCTCAGCATACCGCCCGAACGGTCCATCGCCTCGTACATGACAGGCTTGTGGCCGGCCCTGCCGAGGAACCAGGCCACCGTAAGGCTGGCCGGCCCCGCTCCGATCAAGCCGACCGTCTTGCCGGTCGAAGGTGCACACTCGACATCTCCATCGTAGGCGCCGGGCACATCGCTGAGGAACCGCTTGATCGCGTTGATACCTACCGGTTCATCGACATCCTCACGCCGGCATACGACCTCGCACTTGCGGACACATACCCTGCCGCATATCGCCGGCAGAGGATTGGTCTCGCGGATCAGGTCGATCGCCTTGCGATACTGTCCCATCGCCGAGAGTGCGATGTAGCCCTGTACATCAACGCCCGCTGGGCACCCTTCCATGCACGGGGAAACGCAGTCGGCGTAATGATTGGACAGCAGAAGTTCGAGAGCGGTCTTCCGCGACTTCTCGATACGTTCGTTGCGAGTCGTGACTTCCATTCCCTCGGTGATCCTCGTAGCGCACGAAGGAACGAGGTTCCACTTCCCTTTCACTTCGACTACGCATACGAAGCACGATCCGATGGGAGGAAGTTCGGGGGAATGGCACAGGGTCGGGATCGTGTCGAGGTCCTGTTCCCTTACGACATCGAGGATCGTCTGTCCCTCTGTAGCCTCTATCGATTTACCATTGACCGTCAGTTTGATCTTATCCATGTATTCGCTCCTCAACTCTTGTAGACCGCGTCAAAGCTGCAGCTCATGATGCACTTCCCGCACCTGACGCAGATTGAGTTGTCGATCACATGTAATTTTTTGACTTCACCGGAAATAGCGTCTACCGGGCAGTTTTTCGCGCAGAGCGTACAGCCGGTGCACTTTTCCGCATTGATATTAAAATCGACCAGCGCCTCGCAAGAGGCTGCCGGGCAACGTTTGTCTTTTATATGGGCCTCGTACTCGTCACGATAGTAACGGATCGTGGTGAGTACCGGGTTGGGGGCCGTCTGGCCCAGGCCGCAGAGGCTGGCCTCCCTGATGCTCTCGCCAAGCTCGATGAGCTTCTCGATATCCTCCATCAAACCCTCACCCTTGGTAATGCGGGTCAAGATCTCGAGCATCCGCAGCGTTCCGACGCGGCAGAATGTGCACTTGCCGCACGATTCGCTCTGGGTAAACTCGAGGAAGAACCGCGCCATCTCTACCATGCATGTCGTGTCATCGAGTACGACCATACCGCCCGAGCCCATGATCGCTCCGGTCGCCGGTATCGACTCGAAGTCGACAGGCGTATCGCCCTGGTCGGCGGGGATGCAGCCGCCCGAAGGGCCGCCCATCTGAACTGCCTTGAACTTCCGGCCGTCCTTGATACCGCCGCCGATCTTGAAGACGAGGTCGTTGATCGAGGTCCCCATCGGCACCTCGGCGAGTCCGCCGCGAACGACCTTGCCCGCGAGAGCGAAGACCTTCGTGCCCTTGCTCTTCTCGCTGCCGAACGCCGCGTAGGCTGCGGCGCCGTTGACGATGATCCAGGGAACATTGGCATACGTCTCGACGTTGTTGTTGTTCGTCGGCTTGCCCCACAGCCCCTTCTCGGCCGGGAACGGGGGCCTTATCCGCGGCATCCCGCGCTGGCCCTCTATCGACGCGAAAAGCGCCGTCTCCTCGCCGCAGACGAAAGCGCCTGCGCCCTGCTTTATCTTGATCTTGAACTCGAAGCCGGAACCGAGGATGTCTTTGCCGAGATAACCTTTCTCAGTCGCCTCATCGATCGCGATCGTAAGGCGCCGGATGGCCAGGGGATACTCGGCGCGGCAGTAGATATATCCGAACGAGGCTCCGATCGCCTTGCCGCAGATTATCATCCCTTCGAGGATCGCGTGCGGATCGCCTTCGAGGACCGAACGGTCCATGAAAGCCCCCGGATCTCCCTCATCGGCGTTACAGACGACATATTTCTGGTCAGCGTCATAACCGGCCGCGAACGACCACTTCAGTCCGGTCGGGAACCCCGCGCCGCCACGGCCCCTCAGGCCCGAAGCTTTCATCTCGTCGACGATCCCCTCGGGGGTCATCTCGAGAAGCGCCTTCTTGACTCCCGCATACCCGCCGGCCTTTTCGTACTCGTTGATCGACTCGGGATCGATGGTACCGCAGTTGCGCAGCACGATCTTCTCCTGCTGGTCCTGGAACTCGATCTCGGAGCCGGATATTATCTCCTCATCAGCGACACCAAGCGCGACATACTCTTCGAGGACCTTGCCGCCCTTGACATGGCTGTTAAATATCTCTTCGGCGAGTTCTTCAGTAACGCCGCCGTAGATCGTTCTCTCACCGCCTGAACGGATCTCGATGAGCGGCTCGCGATAGCACATCCCGATGCAGCCTGTGCCGGAAAGCTCGAAGGCACCGGGATTAGCCTCGAGTATAGCCTCGAGCTTCTCGTACACCTGCTTAGCGCCGGCGGAAAGGCCGCATGTGCCCATTCCCACGATTACTTTCGTCATTTAGATCTCTCCCTGAGCCCTGTCTGTACAGCCGGCTTCCGCTTCAACAGCGGATGCCCTCTGTTCATCTCTTTTAGTCTTTCGGAGTAGTTTTCGCAGTGAGGCAGGTGTGAGCCTGCCATGCGTATCATCATTGATCATGATCACCGGAGCGAGCGAACAGCATCCGATGCAGGCGACTGTATTGAAGGTGAACAGTCCATCCTCCGACGTGCTGCCTACCTCGACACCGAGCTCGTCCTCGATAGTCTCGATGATGGTCTTGGATCCCGAGACGTGACACGCCGTTCCAGCGCAGGCCCTGATGACATACTTGCCCATCGGTTGCAGCCGGAACTGACTGTAAAAAGTAATAACCCCGTAGATCTCGGATTCAGGGATACTCGTCACGCCCGAGATGTAACTCATAGCTCTGCGTGGAATGTATCCGAAGTGATCCTGTGCCGATTGGAGAAGCGGAATCAACTCTCCCGGCGCTCCGTCGTACCGCCAGAGACGATAACTGAAGTTGTCTTCCATGCCGGTCGTGCTCACCTCTTTCCCTTTTCCCGGCGCACCCGCGCCGGCGGATTGGGACAGTGAAGGAGACGGCTGCCCCTGTATACAGGTGGCAGCCTCCGATTGATGATCTATACTGAACCCGATCGAGTGGATCTGACCGCGTTAAACGGGATCACTCCTCGACCAGTTTTATAACGGTAGCTTCGCGAACCCTGAGTACTCCGTCGATCTCGTTAAGCTTCTCGATGATCCTCGGCGTACGGCCGACCGCTCCCTGACCGGTGACCATTCCTACAAGCTTCGTCCCATCCTCGATGACATCGCAGAAGATCACCTCGTCGATAAAGAACACCGTGGTGAATATCTGCTGTATCGCGTTCTTGTCGATATCAACGATGATATAGCTCGTCGTTCCCGGCTGCTTCGCCGGTGATGTCGTTCTCTGGGCCTTGACCGCACTCGAATAGATCTTGATGAACTCGTCGACGTCACGGTCGAGCTTGGGACGCTCGATCTCCGACTCGGAAGCTATCTCGACCCCGTCCATCGCCGCGATCTTCTCGAAGAGTTCCTTGATCTCGGCCTGTGATCCGGCCTGCGCCAGGACGATGATGTCAAAATCGCCGCGGACCGCTTCGCACCTCTGGACACCGGGCATCTGGTAGAGGTTGTTGTAGATCTCCATCGACTTGTCGACGTCGGTTATCCTGATTGTGATATATGTACTGATCGATTCCCTGATACCACCCGCGCCGGCATCCTCCTGCTCGGCGACATCGCCGGTCGTCCCCGGGGCGAGTTCCTCGAGGGCCTCTACCAGGTCAGGAATCTCGAACGGCTTGTCGAGGTAACCCGTGTTGTGCTCGGAAAGAGCGGTGAGTTTGAGATGCTCGTCACCGAAACCGGTGATCACGAGAACGGGAAGATCGGGATGCTGGATCTTGATCACCTTGAGGATCTTCAGGCCATCGATGTCAGGCATGAAGATATCGGTGACAAGATAATCGTACTTTATTCCCTCATCCCTGGCGGCATTCAGCTCATGTATGGCGGAGATCCCGTCAGGACATGCAACAGCGTTATAGCCTTCCTGGGTAAGTCCGACAGTGAGATTACGCCGGATTTCAGCCTCGTCGTCGATGATCAGTACGCGTCCCTTCACGAGTCCCTCCTCCGAGATCGAAGATATTTCAGTTAAATGCGGTGGAAATACCGCGCTTTTTCTGTGCCCCCGCACCCCACATCCCGTTGAACAATATACGCCTTGGCCACCATTGTCAAATAAATTCGGTATATCTGAAAAATGGGCAAAATAAGTGCTCCCACCGGAGGGGCAGAAGCACTCTATCTACTTATAATGATACCGGTTATGAATAATATCCGGCTCAAGGCTCAGACGTAGTCTGCCTCCTCCTGCGGGAACTGCAGCATGGCCAGCCCGATGAGCAGGTTAAAAGCCATCTCGAGCACCATTCCAAGGGGTATCAGGATGAATGACAGGAAGCAGACGGCGATCGTAATACCGAAGCGATCGGCTTCTTCAGTCCCCTCATTTTCCCTTCGACCCTGAGGAACCTCGCCGAGAATATGATCATCAGGATACTGAGCCCGGCAACGACTCCATACATCGGGATAAGATAGAACATCGACTCGCCGAAGCCATAGATTCTCGCCGCATCAGCTAACGGAATTATGACGATATTCCCGACTATGATCATCGGAATGATCGAATCGAGATCATGGAAGTCATATGTCTTGTTGAGCCAATCCCGTATCTTCACCAGAACATAGATGGTAATTCCCAGCAGGACGAGGTAAAGTCCCACGGAAAACGGCAGTATCCAGCGAATATGCTTGATGTCTATCATCAGATGCATGAACGCACCAGGCAGCATCATGATAGCCAATATGATCGACATCCAGCCCGCGACGGCAAAACTGTTGCTCGTCTCAACTGATTTCATTATACCTTCTCTTTCCATGATCAGTAACCTCCGTCACACATAGTCGGCGATATACACGAGCAGGTCGCCAGGCTGGCAGTCGAGTTCGCGGCAGATCTTGGCGAGGGTGGCGAACTTAACCCCTTTGACACGGCCGGTCTTCAGCAATGACAGGTTCGTCATCGAGATCCCGACCGCTTCGGAGAGTTCCTTGAGCATCTTCTTCCTCTTCAGGAGCATCATATCGAGATTCACTTCAATGGGCATATCGACCTTCCTTTTGTTATCGTCATCAGACATATCCGTTCTCCGCGGGTAAATAACCAGGCGATGAATATGTACCTCAACCAGATGAGAGCCAGACCGATTACCGTGAAAAAGAATCCAAGAAACGGCCCATACCTTCTCATGAAGATGGGGAATGCTATGACCGCCAATATTACCGAAAGGACGATCGTAAATCCCATCCAGAACGGGTTGTAATATCGTCTCATCATCAGTCGTCTCCTTCTCTCACCAGCGCCACCCGGCCGAAGCGGCGCATTACCATATTCGTCCACAGTACATTCAGGTATTTTATGTGTGTCAAGGATTATTTTATGTATTACATAAAATACTTTACCCGGTACATTGTCTGCAGAAACGCCTGATTGTCAGGTAAATAGCATTGAAAAGGTCCCTGGGGGGTCTTTCGCAGTTAATAGATCGGTCCGCCGTTCGCCTTCATAACACGGCCGATAAACATGATCGTTCCTGTCGGTTCGTCAACGATGGCGAATATGAAGGGACGGACCGCATTAAAATGGGGCACGATCCCGACTGTGAGGACCATGCCCGTCATGGCATAGGCGCCGGTTCCATACTCGTTGACCCACATTTCGGTCTTATGCACAACAGAGCTGATCCATGGACTGCCGTCATCTGTCCCGTCTATCCCGGAGAAATCAGCCCCCGGCTGGAAGGCGGATTGCATTCCCATATCAAAGAGTATCTCCGAGAGGTTCAGTTCGGTGCTGATCATCCAGCGCGGCAACTTGACGTGCGTAAATCCAGTCTCGAGTGAATCGTACAGCGAGATGAGAAATGATCCTTCGAGCTCCGCTTCGAATGCCTCGAAGTTACCCTCATCGGGGAGCAGTACAAGCATCGAGACGAGATCACCCTCGTACGGCAGCCTGAGGACGCTGTACCCGTCGCCGTCGTATGTCTCGAAATAATCTTCTCCCATCATAAGCGGAACAGTTACAGCGGATCCGTCGAGAAGGTAGAAGTATCCGTCGGACGTATAGTCCGGATCGAAACATTTGAGCCATCGCGCATTGAAGCAGAACGTATTCGCCAGCACAAGCCTGGTGAGCTCGTTTATCGAACCGGCTGGAAAGGCATCTTCGATCCAGTGATCGGTCTCCTCGTAGACCCAGTCGTTGATGATCGACCTTGAGAATTCGGGATCTCCCGCGAAATCGAGAGTATCCATCTCTACACCGTAATAGTAAGAGAGGGTATCCTGAAACGACTGAAGAACCGGGTAACTCCTGTCCATCCAGCACCCGTTCGCGATCTTGATCGTAAAGACATCGCCATCCCTGCCGCATAGCTCGTCGTTCAACAGACTCATCGCCTGGTGGAACCCGTTCTCCTGAGGAAAATGGAAATTCATCACACTGGCGATCTCCAGTTCCGTCAGCCCTCTCGCCCCGGCGTACAGCATGGCGAACGCCACCTCGGTGCTGTGAGGAGAGATCATAAAATTATCCAGGGAATCCTCGGCAACTTTCTTATAGAGATCGAGCGCGAACTCGTTGGTGCGCGAGATGCGGGTCTCAAAATCGGTATAAGTGTCGTTGTCATCCTTGACAGGCTCCGTACCCAAGTCATCTCCGCATCCAGTCAGAAATATCGTCACAGATACAAGCACGATTATAATAAACGGGTAGCGCCGCATCATCTTGAACCCCTCCAGAAAACAGCAGCGAATGTAATTGGAAACTCATTCCAAGTTTATCACCATAC
>RCNF010000215.1_pt1 | contig 28953 bp, 23 predicted proteins | sample 2041311 | NCBI WGS metagenome assembly RCNF01 (sample SAMN09708228, study PRJNA481090) | Marine sediment metagenome, whole genome shotgun sequencing project. | biome: marine sediment; feature: ocean; material: sediment; isolation source: Sewage treatment plant 2 marine sediment (STP2) ...
ATCTCAGCCCTTTGTAGTGCTGGCGTCTCGCCGGCACAGAGACCACGAACCATCGGGAAACAGGGTTTTTGCAAGAGGCTCAGTTCTTAGTTTCATCGCATAGGACCTTCGAAGCGCTGACCGGCCGGCTGCGATGGTAACTAAGAACTCAAAACTCATAACTGAGAACTTCGGCTCGATCTATACTCTCAAAATGACTGATACCGCATACGAATACGATCTCTTTGTCATCGGAGCCGGCTCGGGCGGCGTCCGGGCGGCCCGTGTTGCGGCCGCCCGTGGCGCCCGGGTCGCCGTCGCCGAAGCCGGACGGCTCGGTGGAACCTGCGTCAATGTCGGTTGCGTGCCGAAAAAGCTCATGGTCTACGCCGCCGGGTTTGCCGATTCCTTCGACGACGCCGTCGGTTTCGGCTGGGAATCCACAAAACCAGCATTCAGTTGGCAGGCCCTTATCGCCGCCAAGGACCTCGAGATCACCCGCCTCAACGGTGTGTATCAGAGATTGCTCGACGGATCCGGGGTCGAGATCGTTGAGGGCAGGGCTCATCTCGCCGATGCCAACACCGTCGTTGTCGGTGACCGGCGCTTCACAACCAAGGCGGTGCTCGTCGCAACCGGTGGCAGACCGTTTGTCCCCGAGGTTCCGTGCGCCGACCTCGGCGTTGTCTCCGATGCGGTCTTCTCCCTCCCCGATCTTCCCCCGAGGATTGCGATCATCGGTGGCGGCTATATCGCGGTCGAGTTCGCAGGCATCATGCGTGGTCTTGGCGCCGAGGTCTCGCTCATTTACCGTGGACCGCTCTTTCTCCGCAGCTTTGACAACGACATCCGCGCCACCCTCGCCGGCGAGATGGCAAAGCGAGGCATCAACCTCTGCTTCAATATGGAGGTTGACCGGCTCGAATCCACGACCGACGGCGGGATTCGGACGTGCGGACCCACGGGTGACGAGGTCGAAGCCGATCTCGTACTCTGGGCCACCGGCCGGGTTCCCAACACCGGGCGCCTCGGGCTCGAGCAGATTGGCGTCGAACTCAAAAGCAACGGCACAATCGTGGTGGACGAATACTCCCAGACCAGCATTCCGAGCATCTACGCCATCGGCGACTGCACCGACCGCATGGCGCTGACGCCGGTCGCCATCGCCGAAGCCATGGCCCTGGTGGAAACCCTCAACGGCAACCCGACGGCCATGGACTACGACATGATCCCATCAGCGGTCTTTTCGCAGCCTCCCATCGGCACCGTTGGGCTGACCGAGTCCGAGGCGCGGAGCCACTGCCGAAAGGTAACCGTCTACCGGTCGTCATTCCGACCGATGAAGAACACCCTTGCGGGTCGCGACGAGCACACCATGATGAAGCTGGTCGTCGACGGAACCACCGATGAGGTTCTCGGGGTGCACATGGTGGGCCCCGACGCCGGCGAGATCATCCAGGGATTTGCCGTGGCGCTGAAGTGCGGCGCCACCAAGGCTCAGTTCGACGCCACCATCGGGATCCACCCCACCGCGGCCGAGGAGTTCGTGACGATGCGCGAGCCGGTGGCGCACGACTGACACCGCACCACAGAGACACAGAGGCACAGAGACGTCGCACCGTCGCAACCACGAAGACTCCAAGACACGAAGACATCGCACACAAAAACATCGCAGCAGATGAGGGCGGCGGAGTCGGTGTCGGTCGGACCGCCACCATCCTCGAGGACTCACGACCCTTCCGGCGTCTTGACCGCGACAGACTCGAGATCCCAGATCTTCTCGGCGTACTCAAGAATCGCGCGATCCGATGAGAAGTAGCCCATGGCCGCGATGTTGAGGATCGCGGCGCGGGCCCAACCCCGCCGGTTCTTGAAGAACTCGGCGGCGCGCTCCTGGGTATCCACATAGGCGCGAAAATCGGGAAGAAGCATGTAGCGGTCGCCGTGTTCCATCAACGACGACCACACAGCGCGCACCGAATCACGATCAGATCCGACAAACTCACCGCTCTGGATGGCGTCGAGGACTGCCGCCAGTTCAGGGTCGGCCCGATAGTAATCCCACGGCTGGTAGCTGCCGGTGGTGAGTTTGTCCTCGACTTCGTCGGCAGTCAGACCGAATATGAAGATGTTGTCCTCGCCGACCGCGTCCTTGATCTCGACGTTGGCGCCATCCAGGGTGCCGATGGTGAGAGCGCCGTTGAGTGCGAGCTTCATGTTCCCGGTGCCCGAAGCCTCCATCCCGGCAGTGGAAATCTGTTCCGACAGATCGGCGGCGGGGATGATCTTCTCGGCGAGGGAGACCCTGTAGTCCGGAGGGAACACGACCCGCAGGCGGCCGTCGACGTCGGGATCGTTGTTGACCACATCGGCGACACCGTTGATGAGCCTGATGATGAGTTTGGCCATGTGATAGGCGGGCGCCGCCTTGGCGCCGAAAATAAAGCTTCGCGGCACAACATCCACCTTCGGATCGGCCTTGATCCTCTGGTACAGCATGATGATGTGCATGACGTTGAGCAGCTGTCGCTTGTACTCGTGAAGTCGTTTGATCTGGACATCGAAGAGCGATTCGACGTCGAGGGTGACACCGCAGAGCCGATCGAGCTCGACCGAAAGATCACTCTTGTTGGCGCGCTTTATCGCCAGGAACTCGTCCTGAAAACCCTCGTCGTCGGCAAACACGCCAAGATCGTACAGCCGGTCGAGATCCTTGGTCCAGCCGCCGCCGATGCGTTCGGTGATGGCGACCGACAGCCTCGGGTTGCAGGCCCGCAGCCAGCGCCGCGGGGTGACCCCGTTGGTGATGGGCAGGAATCGTTCCGGCCAGAGCTCGGCGAAATCCCGTACGACGCGAGTGCGCAGCAGCTCGGTGTGGAGTTTTGCGACGCCGTTGACGTGTTTTGATCCGACGATGGCGAGGTTGGCCATCCGGAGCCGTTTCTCTCCGTTCTCCTGGAGAATGGAAAGTCGTCGGAGGCGGCCGGCGTCCGAGACGCCTCCGGCCTTGACGCCCTCGAGAAACCGGCGGTTGATCTCATAGATGATCTGGACGTGGCGTGGGATGAGTTTCTCCATCAGCGCCACCGGCCATGTTTCCAGCGCCTCGGGGAGGAGGGTGTGGTTGGTGTAGTTGCAGCTCGCGCGGGTGATCTCCCAGGCCGTTGCCCAGGGAACCCCGGCCTCATCGATGAAGAACCGCATGAGCTCGGCCACGGCAAGCGCCGGGTGGGTATCGTTGAGTTGGAAGACCATCTTGTCCGGAAACAGTTCCCAAGCCTCGGCGTGCCTGCGGCGAAACCGACTGGCGACATCCCGCACAGCACAAGCGACGAGGAAGTACTCCTGAGCGAGACGGAGCTCCCGACCCGCCTCGACGTCGTCGGCAGGGTAGAGCACCCGATTGAGTGCCTCGACCCGTGCGCGCTCGGCGACAGCCTGGACATAGTTGCCCTTCGAGAAAATGTGGAAATCGAACTCGGATGCCGCCTGGGCGTCCCACAACCGCAGGATACCGACCGTGTTGGTTTGGAAACCTGCAACCAGAACGTCGTAGGGTACGCCATACACGGTCCGCCAGTCGGACCAACTCGGTCTGTGGCCGCCGGTATCGGTCCGGTTCCAATCGATCCGTCCTCCGAAACGAACCGGAACCCGGAGATCGTCTCGGCGGACCTCCCAGGGGAAGCCACGCTGGAGCCAGGTATCGGCATGCTCGACCTGCCAACCGTTTTCAAAGGACTGACGAAACATGCCGTAGTCGTATCGCAGACCGTAGCCATACGCCGGATAGTCGAGGGTGGCCAACGAATCCAGAAAACAGGCCGCCAATCGGCCGAGACCACCGTTGCCGAGACCAGGATCGGGTTCCTCGTCCAGAACGGTATCCAGATTGAGTCCGAGCAACTGCATGGCTTCGCGGGCAACCCCGAGCAGATCCGTTGAAATGAGGTTATTGAGCAGCAGCCGGCCGAGAAGGTATTCGAGCGACATATAGTGGACGGTCTTCGGCTGGACCTCGTCATAGGTGCGCCGCGTGAGAATCTCCCGATCGATGAGCGTCTCGCGAACCGCCAATTCGAGGGCGGCGAGATGATCCGCCGGGTGTGCATGGCGGAGCTCGAGGCCACAGGCATATCGCAGATAGTGGATGATCCGGTCGCGGAACTCCTCAGCGGTGGGGTTCTTGATGTGAACGGCGGGCAGCATTCGGTCCGACCTCCCTGTTGGCTCGCTCAACCCATACTGCTCATCGGGTTTCGAAGCGAGGCGTGAGACTAACACGTCCCAAGTCTGCAACTGAGGATGGCGCCGACGCATTTCCCACGTCAGCAAAAACCACCTCTGTTGCCCATCACGCCGATGTCGCGACGGGCGTTCCATTCCCGATGAAAAGACCGGATCTGCCGGATACCGCGTCTTTCCGTCCGGAACTCGCGTACGATTGTCGTATGAAACGACGTGCCGGTGTCCTCCTCCATCCGACCAGTCTGCCTTCGGCCTTCGGGATCGGCGATCTCGGGCCCGCGGCGCACACGTATCTCGACTGGCTCGATGCGGCCGGCATCTCATGGTGGCAGGTGCTGCCGCTCCACCCTCCAGGCCCGGGCAATTCGCCATACTCGGCGACATCGACCTTTGCCGGCAACCCCCTCCTGATCAGCCCCGCGCTCCTCCTCGACGACGAACTCCTCAATCCGGAGGATCTCGACGACAGGCCTGAGCTCCCTCACGAGTGGGTCGACTTCTCGACGGTGATTCCGTGGAAACAGCGGATTCTCCGCCGCGCATTCGACCGTTTCAAGCTCCAAGGCGGTCCGTTGGCAGCCGAACTCGATCAGTTTCGGAACTCCAACAAATCGTGGCTCGACGACTATGCGCTCTTTGCCGCGCTCAAGGCGGCCCACGGCGGTGCTCCCTGGTACGAATGGCCGCCAGACCTGGCCATGCACGAACCGGACGCGCTCGATCGGTGGCGGGCCGAACACGAGGACGAGATCCAATGCGAGGTCTTTGTCCAGCTCCTCTTCCAGCGGCAGTGGCGAGCGCTCAGGGAACACGCGGCGGATGTCGGTATCGGGATCCTCGGTGACGTCCCGATCTTCGTCGCCCACGACTCGGCCGAGGTCTGGGCCCACCCGGAGCTCTTTCTGATGGACGAGGCGAGAAGACCCAACGTAGTGGCCGGTGTCCCGCCCGACTATTTCTCGCCCACCGGGCAGCTCTGGGGGAACCCACTCTATGATTGGTCCCGCATGGCCGAGGATGGATATGCCTGGTGGATCGAGCGTCTTCGCCACACCCTGGCCACCGTCGACCTGGTCCGACTCGACCACTTCCGGGGATTCGCGGCCTACTGGGAAGTGCCGGCCACGGCCGATGTCGCGACCAACGGCCGCTGGGTGCAGGGCCCGGGCCGTCCGTTCTTCGACGCGGTTTCAGAAGGCTTGGGCGGCCTGCCTTTCGTCGCTGAAGACCTCGGCGAGATCACCGATGATGTGGTGGCGCTTCGCGATGACCTCGGGCTTCCCGGAATGGCGGTTCTCCATTTCGGCTATTCACCCGATCCACGGTCATCCTTCATCCCCTATGCCCATATCCGAAATCAAGTCGTCTACACCGGCACCCACGACAACAACACGACCCTGGGTTGGTTTCTCGAGGACGCCAGCGACGGTGAACGTGATCTCGTGCGGTCGTACGTCGGATCGGACTGCGCCGAGGTCAATTGGGATCTGACCCGACTCGCCATGGGATCGGTTGCCGATCTCGCGGTGGTCCCACACCAGGACCTCGCCGGACTCGGCGCCGACTGCCGAATGAACACACCGGCCGTGGCCGAGGGCAATTGGAGTTTCCGACTCATGCCGTGGATGCTCGGCGCCGAGATCCGCGAGCGTCTCGCCGAGATGGTGGTGACCTTCGGCCGAGGCCGCGGATAGAGGAGTCAGCTATCCTCTGAGCAGGAGGCTGCCATGCTGCGTGACGAAGTTCTTCGGATCTGGCCCGAGACCGAGTGGATCGACGATGCGGATCTTCGCGAGAAGACGATACGTTGCTGGGAACGCGCCTTCGAACTCTCGCCGTTGGAACCTGCCGATCTCGAACGGATCCCCTTCACGTTGTTGGTCCCCGACTGCCCGGTGAGCTTCATGGCGCACAAGCGGGCGGTGGTGCACGTGGCGCGCGACTCGGCCCGAACCATGACGTCGTTCTTCAGTGAGTCACTCACCATCGACACGGACACCGTCATCGCCGGAGCCATCCTCGCCGATGTCGGCAAGCTGCTGGAGTACGAATCCGACGGCGCAGCAGGATCGCAGCAGAGCTCCCGCGGCAAGTACCTCCGCCACCCCTTCACCGGGGTCTCGCTGGCCATGGAGTGCGGTCTGCCCGACCCGGTGTCACACATCATCGCCACCCACGCGGGTGAGGGCAACATGGTGGCGAGGACCACTGAGGCGTGGATCGTCCACCATGCCGACTTCATGACCTATGAGCCGTTTGTGAGGAGGCTGGAGCTGTAGCCCCCTCGTTTCCTCTCTCCACCTTCCGACCCGGACGGCGGAGCAAATCAACCAAGTAATCGGAACATCCGTATCTCCCGTGAGGAACCGTGTCATGAAAAAACGCCGTCCGTGGCTGGCCGCCATCCTCTCGCTCATCCAACCCGGACTCGGGCATCTCTACGCCGGTTCCCTCAGGCGGGCGGCAATTCTTCTGACCAGCCCGTTTCTGCTGCTGTTGCTCCTTCGGTGGATATTCCTCGGCAGCCCGGTGATGGCGACAGCGGGCCTTGTCCTTGTCGTGATCTTCTGGATCGTCGTCTCGTGGGACGCAGCGAAACGGGCCCGTGAGGCCTGCGCGGCAACCCTGCGCTGGTTCCAACGGTGGTACGTCTATCCGCTCCTCGTCGTGGTCATAAGCTTCTCGATGAAACCGGTTTTCGGCGGCTTTCTCAACCGCGTCTCCAGGTTTCAGGCGTTCCGAGTTCCGAGCCGCACCATGGAGAACACCATCCATCTGAACGATCGAGTCATGACCGACATGTGGCACTACCGATGGAACGAGCCGGAGCGCGGCGAGATCGTGGTCTTCCAATACCCCGTAGATCCCGAGCGCGATTTTCTCAAGCGGTGCGTCGCCGTTCCCGGTGACACAGTTGAGATCCGTGGCAAGACGCTTCTCCTCAACGGCGAGGCGATCGACGAGGTGTACGTGATCCACCGCGACGTCCGTATCATCCCCAACAGCCCCGAGATACCGTCCTCCAGGAGACTGCGGGACAACTTCGGCCCATTCACCGTGCCGTCCGAGTCCATCTTCGTCCTCGGCGACAACCGAGACAACTCCTTCGACAGCCGCTATTTTGGCGTCGTACCGTACGAGCTGCTGCACGGTAAAGCGCTCTGGCTATTCTGGGGATCAACCATCGATCGAGTAGGCAGCAGGCTCGAATAGGACCGTCAGGTCGATGGGCATGGTTGAAACGGCAGCATTCCAATTCAGAAAATTTTCACACCGACATCCAACCCCGCCAGGTGGCGCCGTTTGGGGTTAAGCTGCGTCCACCCGATACCGAGGAGGCCGCCTGATGCTTGAGTGGATGACCGAACCTTCAGCCTGGGTCGCGCTGGCGACGCTGACCGCGCTCGAGATCGTTCTCGGGATCGACAACATCATCTTCATCTCGATTCTTTCGGGCAAACTGCCGGAAGACCAGCGGGCCAAGGGTCGCACCATCGGTCTGGCGGCGGCGATGATCATGCGGATCGCGTTGCTCGCCTCGCTCGCTTGGCTCAGCCACCTCACGAGCGAGCTCTTCACCCTCTTCAACCACGCCGTCACAGCCCGCGATGTCATCCTCATCACCGGCGGACTCTTCCTTCTCGGCAAGGCGACCCTGGAAATCCACCACAACCTCGAGGGCAAGGCGGAGATTCAGCGGGCGGGACCCTCCGCCACCTTTGTATCGGTCATCGCTCAGATCATGGTCCTGGACATCGTGTTCTCCCTCGACTCGGTGATCACCGCCATCGGCATGGCCGATCACCTGCCGGTGATGATTGCGGCGGTCGTCATCGCCGTACTGGTAATGATGGCTGCGGCGGGTTCAATCTCGAGTTTTGTCGAGAACCACCCGACCATCAAGATGCTGGCTCTCAGCTTCCTGCTGCTGGTCGGAATGGCCCTGGTGGCCGACGGCCTCGGTCAGCACGTCCCCAAGGGCTATATCTACTTCGCCATGGGTTTCTCGGTCTTTGTCGAGATGCTCAACCTGCGGATCCGCGATGCCAAGGAGGGTCCACCGGTCCACCTTCGCCGGCGAATGGCCCCGGCGCCGGTTCCACCCAAGAAGGACGCAACCTAAAACGCGAAAACCTGAGACATCCCGTGCGATGTCTTGGTGTCTTGGAGTCTTCGTGTCTGCGACGGTACGATGGACTCAGAGCGCTTTGAGGATCCTCTTCACCAACCCGGGACCCTCATAGATCATCCCGGTATAGACCTGCACCAGGGTGGCTCCGGCGTCGAGCTTGGCACGTGCGTCCTCGGGAGACATGATGCCTCCGACACCGATGATGGGCAGCGCCCCTTCAAGGTGTTCGGCGATGGCGGCGATGATCCGGGTGCTCATCTCGGTGAGGGTCTCCCCGCTGAGTCCACCGTCCTCGAAGGCCAGGGGGTGCCCTTCGACGGTATCTCTCGAGATCGTCGTGTTGGTGGCGATGATCCCATCGAGCCCGGACTCGACGATGACGTCGACGGCGGTTCGAAGCTGATTGGAATCGAGATCCGGCGCGAGCTTGACGAGGACGGGAACCCGCTTTCCGGTTGCATTCGCCAGAGCGGCCTGTTTCGCAGCCAGGCGCCCGAGCAACGCGCCGAGGAACGACCGTTCCTGGAGCTGCCTCAGCCCGGGTGTGTTGGGCGACGAGATGTTCACCGCAAGATAGTCGGCCAGCGGGGCGAAGACCTCCATGAGTTCTTCGTAGTCGCCCGCCGCATCCTCGAGTTCGGTGCTCTTCTGTTTGCCGATATTGACTCCGAGAACCAGCCCGGACGGACCGGGGTTACGGAGCTGATCGGCAACATAGGCCGCGCCCCGGCCAGGGAAACCCATCCTATTGATCACCGATCGCCGGTCGATCAACCGGAAAACCCGAGGTTTGGGGTTCCCCGGTTGCGGCAGCGGTGTCACCGTTCCCACTTCGACATGACCGAAGCCCAGGGCGGCCAAACCACGCCAGCCGTCGCCGTCCTTGTCATACCCGGCGGCAAGCCCGACCCGGTTGGGAAAGGTCAGTCCGAAGGCCTCCACCGGCTCGGCATCGGGCACGCAGAAGCATGCGGCAAGCGCCGCGCGCACAGGAGGCACCCTCCCGGCCCTCGCGATGGCAGCGAGAGACATGGCGTGAGCGGTCTCGGGTTCGAGCTTGAAGAGGGCGGCGCGGGAAAGTGAATACAGCATCGTTCGGCGCGCCATTGAACCACAAAGCACGGGCCGGCGCTATCCCACATTATTCCCCAGCTGTCGACCTCGCGACGAAACCTGGTGGGAAGAGCGGGCTATAGTCGATGCTCCATGACAACCCCGACGGTTTCCGTGCTCCTCCCGGTCCGCAACGGCGGCCGGTGGCTCGGGGCAGGTCTCGCCAGTCTGGCCCGTCAGTCGCTGCCCACCTTCGAAATCATCGCTGTGGACGACGGATCCGACGACGGCAGCGGAGCGCTGCTCGATGCTTGGGCAGCCCAGGACCCACGACTCACCGTTGTCCACCAACCGGCCGAAGGCCTGGTCGCCGCCCTCAATCGCGGCCTCGAACACTGCCGGGCGCCGCTGGTGGCGAGGATGGATGCCGATGACATCAGCCACCCGAGACGGCTCGAACTCCAGGCCGCCCGATTCACCTCGCGAGCCGAGGTCGGGGTCGTCTCATGTCTCGTGCGTCACTTTCCATGGCGCAGCGTCGCCACGGGCTTCCGCCTCTACGAGGAATGGTTGAACTCGCTCGTGACCCACGACGAGATCAAACGCGGGCGGTTCATCGAATCACCCGTCGCCCACCCATCGGTGATGATCCGCCGCGCCGTCCTCACCGGGATCGGCGGATGGCGTGATCCAGGATGGGCCGAAGACTACGACCTCTGGCTGCGTTGTTTCGAAGCCGGTGTCGTCTTCGACAAGATCGAGCGACCGCTCTTTTTCTGGCGGGAGCACTGCGAGCGTCTCACCCGAACCGACACCCGCTACTCGGTCCCGAGCTTCCTCCGCTGCAAAGCCCACTATCTCGCCCGCGGTCCGCTGGCCTCATCATCAAGGGTCATTCTCTGGGGCGCCGGCCAGACCGGCCGGCGGTTGTCCAAGTTCCTCATCGACGAGGGTGCGGCGATCGCCGCGGTGGTGGATATCGACCCAAGGAAGATCGGCGGCACCCTGAGGGGGATCGAGGTGATCGCGCCCGATGCACTCCCGGCGCACCTCGACGACGACACCGTCGTCCTCGCGGCGGTGGCGTCACGGGGAGCGCGGGACCTCATCAGGGCACGGTTGGTCGAACTCGACCTCGAAGAGGGCCACACCTTCTGGTGTGTGGCTTAGCCCACGTCTCGTCGGCGCTCCAAGGGAGCCATGGCACTGGTGTTCGGAAACCTCGACGAAACGGCGAAGGGCTGGTGCTTCTGTGGTTCAAACCGAACGCCGGCGGCGGTTAATCGCCGACGGGAGCCGCCTCCACCTCGACAAGAGCATCGGAGAACGGTAACGGATCGCCGCAGGGGACGGTCACCGCGCCGCCGACCTCGGAGATCAGCTCGAGGACCCAGCGCTGTTGGATCATTCGCCAGTAGTCGAGCTTCCCACCCGCCCTGGGCGCGGCGATGGCAAAGACCACCGGTCCGTTGGTCGGGCTGGTGAAGGTTCCGGCCAGGACCGCCACCCCACCATCGGTGTGGGTCAGGGTGCCGGTCTTGCAGGTCACCGCCCCCGCGAGCTCGGGTTCGGCCAAAGCGGGGAACATCCGTCGGGTGTGGCCGGGGTCGCAGCCGACCACGGGGAGCAATTCCTGGAGTTCGAGGCCCTGTTCTTCCGCCTCGACATCGAGCTCGGTCAGAAGGCCCGCCATCTGCTGCACGGTCATCCGGTTGCGGCGCTCGCCCGACGCCGTCTCGAGCTCGATCTGACCAGGCTCGACACCGAGACGCTTGTCGACAAAGGCTTCAAACTCGTCCAGCGTGCCGAGCCCGTCCGCGACTCGGACGATGTCGTTGTTGGAGTAAACGTTGAAGCGACGCATGATGACTTCGAGTGGATTTGAACGGTGGATAAGCAACGGCGTGGCATCGCGCAGTGTGTCAACGCGCGCCCCACCGGTGACCTCCACGCGCGGCCGGCGCGAAGCGTCCCATCCGCGCCGGGCGCACAGCGCCTTCCAGGTATTGAGCTGGGAGCGGGTCCACCTGACCGGGTCGAGGGTGCCGATCAGCCGCCGTCCCATTTTCTCAGCCAACCGAGTCGGATCGGTCACCCGTCTTTCCACCCCGTGCTCCCAACCAAACCAGAATCGCCCCTGAACCAGAACCCGGCCCTCCACGCGGCGCAGGCCGAGCCGGTTGAGCTCACGCGCGACGAGGAAGGCGTTTTCCCACTGGAAATCGGGGTCGTCCCCTCCGCGGATCACGAGATCGCCGACCAGAACGCCCGAGGAGGGGTCCCAGCTTCCGAGATACCCGATCGAAGTGGTGAAGCGATGACCGGCCTTGAGTTCATCGAGGGCCCACAGCGTCGTTGCGATCTTGACCACCGACGCCGGGTTCACCGGTTGATCGGCCTTGGACGAGCTCAGAACGCCGCTGCCGTTGACCGCGAAGTAGCGCAGCCGATCGGTGTCGGATTTTGCGAACGCCGCGACCGCGCCGACGAGGAGTGCGACGATCGCCGCGACGATCGCTATCCTCATCCTCTTCACCTCAGTGCTCCAGAAGCCGTTCGGCGAGGGCCGATCTGAGGAGTCCATCAGGATCGACGCGGCGCTTGAGCTCACCAAAGCTCTCGAGTTCGCCACGCTGAAAGGTCGCCCGGTAGAGTTCTCCGGGCAGCGCCGCATCCTTGGCGGCATAGAACCGGCCTCCGGCGGCCACGACCGGTTCGGCAATCTCTCGAATCATGGCCCAGAGTTCAGCTCTTCGGCCTTCGATGACCGGAAAATCGAGAGCCAGCGAGAACCCATCCACCGCGTGGGTGAGGAGGAAATCGTCCCTCCGGTGCCGTTTGAGCACCCCGAGATACGACGGCATTCCACGGCGCTGGCAGATCTCGAGCTGCCGGCTGAAGACCCGCTCAGCGTGGGCCGCCGGGACAAAACTCTGGTGTTGGATCAACCCTCCCGGGAGGTATGCCTTCTTCCAGTTGGGGATGTAGTCGAGGAGGAACGAAAACGCCGCCAAGGACTGGCGGTAGACCGCCCCATCGGCGAGCACCGATCCGTGGAGGTACTTCGCGAGGTTGATGGCCCGCATCCCGAGATTGTTGGTGAACGGCTTCACCATCCTCCACATCATCGACTTGGGCACAACCCCGAAGAGGGTCCCCGGGAGATCCTGTTTGGTGGGGTCGAGGCTGGTCGTGGGGTCGGGGTCCTCGTCCGCTTCCAGGTGCCGCGCGAAGTGCAGGAGGCCGCGTCCGAGCTTTTTGCCCCCCGGGAACGCGTCGAGCCACCCGACAACGTACTCCCAGTCGTCCTTGGCATCGTCGAGGCGTTGCAGAAGACTGCCGAGATCGGGCGCCGCCACGGCCTCGGTCTCGGTGAGTCCCGAATGCACGCGTTTGAGCTGCATCCGGGCACGGGTGATCAAACCGAGTTGACCGAAACCACCGATGACCGCGTGAAAGAGCTCGGGATCGTCCTGTCGACTGATGGTCTGAAGGCCCCCAGCCGGTGTCAGGAGTTCGAGCTCCAGACAGTGGTCACCCACAGTGCCGCGGACCCAGTTGTTCTTGCCGTGGACATTCATGGAGAGACAGCCACCGATGGACGGTTCCATGGTGCCGGTGACGATGGGCGGCCACCAACCGTCGGCGAGAGTGTGTCGCCAGAGTTGCTTGACCGTCACGCCCGGTTCGACATCGACGATCCCACTCGCGGGATCCCAGGCCAACAGCTGACGCATCTCGGAAAAATCAAGGATCACGCCTTCGGGAAGAATGGCAGCGTCGCCATAGCTGCACCCGGACCCACGGGCGACGATGGGAACCCCCGTCGATCGGGCGGTCTCCACGACATCGGAGATCTCCTGAACACTGCGCGGCCGGAAGAGGTACCCGGCCGCACCGGTGGCCATCCCCCAGCCCTCGACCCGGCGAATTCGATCTCCGGCAAGCACGGTCACACCTTCAACCGACGAAAAATGAATGACGGGATCGAGCGGATCACCAGCATGACCCAGCGCCACCTGGCCGGAACATACGCCACCACCGCACCGCGCCGCGCCTTCAGGAGAATGATCTCGGCCGCACGGTCGGCGGAAATCAACCAGAAGAGCCCGTCGAGCCCTCGTGTCATGGCGGTATCGACAAAACCCGGTTTGATGGTGACGACCTTGACGCCGTCTCTCGCCACCCGGTTTCGAAGGGCCTCGAGATAGGTATGGAGCCCTGCCTTGGCCGTGCAGTAGGCCGGATTCCCAGATCGACCCCGGTCGCCGGCAACCGAACCGATTCCGATGATGGTGCCTCCGCCGAGCCGGCTGAAACGCTCGGCGGCCGGATCGAGCCACGCGATGGCCCCACGGAGATTGACATCGATGGTTTCCAGGTCCTTGCCGACATTGAACTCATCAAAGGCCACGGGGTGCATGATCCCGGCGGCGTAGACGACGAGATCGAGACCGCCGAGATCACGGGCGATGGTCTGGAAGAGCTCGGCTGCCTCACCGGTATGACGAACGTCGTGGACTCGGCACATCGCCCGATCTTCTCCCGCCGTGGTGTTGATCAGGGTGGTCAGTTCTTCGAGTTTGTCTCGCCGACGAGCGACGAGCGCCACCCGAGTCCCGTCGGCGGCCAAACGGCGGACCACCGCGGCGCCGATCCCCGACGAAGCACCGATCACCAGTGCGTTTCTGAAACCAGGTGTCAACGCGTCCTCCAGCCTTACTCTAACCTAGGGTGAGCGATTCTCACCGGCGATCTGCACTCCATATCCAAGGAAACATAAATGGAGCGGTTAGTCGGCCAACCGCAGTCGGGCGCGATCGACGGCGGCCGCCACCGCCGCGACATATGCCTCGCCAGCGACCCGCTCCTTGAGTTCATCCGAGACCGGAAGGACCATGGCGTAGCCCTTCCAGCGCAGGGGCTCGCCGGTCGCCTCGATCACCACGCCACCGTCAGCGACAATCCGGCTCGCCTCTGCGAGCGGGACTTCTCGGAAGAGCTCTTCGAACGCGCGCATCCACGCTTCGTGTTCGGGATTGACAAAGGCGACCAACCGCCGGCTCTGGGAGGCGACGTGATAGTTGGATGGGACATACCCGATTCCATCGAGCTCGAGCACTTCCGCCACCATGACCAACCAACCGAAGACTTCCTTGAGCATGCCGAGCCCAGGGTGATTCTGGCCCGGCAACGGTCTTCGATACGGACCGAACTCCGCCTGTGGATTCTGCAACAACAGCCATTCGATGTTCAGCACTTCGCAACCGGGGATCAACCGTGAATCACGGTTGACCCGCAACTCCATCAGGAGCTCTTTGCGCTCCGGTCCTCCGAAAATTCGGACCGTCTGACCCACGGGGTGCGACAGATCGACGTCCACCGTGGGGTTTTCAAAGCCGCGCACCCTGAGTTGGTCGAGAATCCCGAAACGCTCGAGGAGGAGTTCGACACCGTGGCGCGAGAAATACGACAGGAATCGGGTCCGCCGCGGAACACCGGGGAGAATCCCGGCCAGATCCTCCTCCGAGAGCTTCCAGGTGAAGTCACCGGGTTCGGAGGTCAGAGTGCTCGGGTCGATGGTGTTCTTGATCCGCCGAAACCGCTGAAGGGTCAGCTCCTCGTTGCCGGGGGGCTCGATGACGCGCCCGCGGATGATCCAACTGAGAAATCGGGCGGTGTACTTCCACGAGCGCGGCCCATAACCGCCGCCGAGGACGATGGCGATCGGCATCCGGCGGTTCTTCCTCCGAGAAATCTCGATGACGAACTCGTCGCGAACCATCATCCCTTGGGCCGAGATTCTCCAATTCCCCAAGAGATCGTCGGCGGCCGGATCGGCGCCGGCGAGATAGATCACCAGGCCCGGTTTGGTGGCGGTAAACACCTCGGGCAGGGTCTTCAGGAGCGTCCCGAGATAGACCTCGTCGCCGACATCAGCGCCGAGGGCGATGGACGTCGAAGCCACAGCGTTGGTGTCGCCCCAGTCTTCACCATGGATCGAGTAGGTGTGGACCGACGGATCCTGGGCGAAGATCTCCCGCGTCCCATTGCCGTCGTGGATGTCCAGATCCACCACCAGGATCGGTTCGCGAAATCCCTTGGCGCGCAACCGGCTCACCGCGACGGCGATGTCGTTGAAGAGACAGAAGCCGAGCCCGGCATTCCTGGTGGCGTGGTGCTGACCGCCCCCGAGATTGACCGCGACGCCCCGGTTCTGGAGCGCGAGGCGGGTGGCCTGGATCGTGCCACCGACCGCGAACCGCTGCATTTCCACGACGCGTTCGATTTCCTCGTCGGTCACGGGAGCGCCGAAGATCCGTTCGACGACCTCTTGTCGCTGCAGCGATTCGATGTAGTCCGGATCGTGGACCCGGAGCATGGTGCGAAGCGCCGGCGCCCGCGCGATCCACAGGTCGTCCGAATCGATGAGCCCCTCCTCGGAGAGGAAGGCGAGGATCTTGGTCGCGCGTTCGGGATCGAGGGGCACAACCCCGAGGCTGTGCTCATAGGAGTCGTTGTAGATCGTGGCGACCCCGCTGCCGGTGAACCTCAGGTTCAGCCGGCGCCACTTGCGACGGATCTCGTGGGCCACACGGGACCCAAGACCACGATGGTGACGGCCGGGACGGCGATCCGATTCGGTCATGGAATCAGTATATGCGGAACGCGCATCGGAAGTCTGTCGGGCGCGTTAAAAGCTCCTCGCGCCCACGACTCACGACTTACGACCTACCCTCACAACTGCTCGACTTTGTATCCCTTGGCTTTCAGGAGCTCGACGAGGCCCTGCTCACCAACGAGGTGGAGCGAACCGACCACGACCATGGCGTTGACGTCACCCCGAAACAGATCCTCGATCTGTGGCAGCCACCGCAGGTTACGTTGGGTCACCAACCGATCGAAGAGTGCCTCGTGATTCGAGAATTCATCGAACAGAAGATCCTCGATCCTCGCCGAGTCGCCGCGCGTCCACGCGGCCACGATCTCGTCGACAAGCGGAATCATCGTGTCGAGATCGGTCATGGTGTATTGAAGAAACTCAACGCTCTCTTCGGCCGACATGTCGGCAAAGAGCGAGGTTTGGAATTCGATGGTCTCCAATCCCCGCTGGGATTTGCCGGAGGCCGTCGCTCGCGAGCTGAAATAGGAGTCGATGCCCTCGGAGCCGAGGTAGCCGGCGCGCATGAGCTCGTACGACGTCAGCGCCATCGCCGCCATCCAGGGCTTCATCCTCTTGAACGCGCCTGCACCCATTCCGAGATCATCGAGACGTTGAGCGACCTCCTGGTAGAGTTCCTTCGGCACAGCGTCTTTCAGGGTCTCGTCGCCCTCGAGCGTGCCCGCCGCCAGCATCGAAATCGCGGCCTTTCCCATCTGGTCGATGTCGGTTTCAAAGACAACGACCCCGGCGCCGTTGAAGGCTCCCTCGATGGCCGGACTCAGCGGATAGGCTTCCGCCTTCATGTAGTGGATCGAACCCAGGAGAGAGATGGATCGATCGCCGGAGCTCACCCTCCAGAGAAATGACTCACCCCCGGCTTTCTCGGCTGCACCGGCGGCCGACGCGACGGTGACGAGGGCAATGCACAGCGATCTCAGGCACCTGTGTTTCATCCCGGAAGTGTACCCCGTGTCAGCTGACGAGATCGAGAAAGAGGGGCAACAACCTCGACGTCTCGGGGCTGGGCAGCGACCGGAATCCGTCCTCGTTTCCCGAAGGATCGTAGCGTTCGATATAGGCGCGATACCGGTGGAGATTCGCCGCCTGGTCGAGTTCGGGGTGAAACTGCGTTGCCCAGATCTGCGCACCCTCGACCTTCAACGCCTGGAAGGCGCAGAGTTCGCTTCGGACCAGATTCCGAACCCCCGCAGGAGGTCGCGCCACGCGGTCGAGGTGGCCCATCTGGGCGACAAAGACATCGGGCAGGCGGCCGAAGAGTGGATCCGCCCTCCCATCATCGGTGAGTTCGACCGAAAAGGCGCCGACCTCGCCCCGTTCAGCGTCGTGGATGACCTCTCCACCAAGGGCCGCAGCTAAAAGCTGATATCCGAAGCACGAGCCGAAGGTCGGGTGGCGCTCCGCGACCACAACGCGAAGGAGATCGCCTAGCGGGGCAAAGAACTCCGCTGAGGGATCCGCGACCGAGAAGTGACCCGATCCGCCGATGAGCAGGGCATCGGCCTGGGTGACCTCAGCGAGCGCGGGCACACCGTCCACTACGTTGCGCCACTCGAAGGACAGCTCATCGAGCCCCGTCGCCGCGACAAAACACGCGCGTTCGTGTTTAAGCATCGGGTCGTCGTTGTACCGAGCCTGGAGAACCATGATCTTCATCGGGGCAGTGTAGCGGGGCAATTCCGGACCGGCCCCTTGGCCGGTCCGGAATTGCGGCGTGATAAGGTTCCCCCCACTTCAACCAAGGAGATTTCCATGCCCAACCCGACCGCAACATTCGAGACATCCCTCGGCACCTTCAAAGTCGAGGTCTTCTCTGACACCATGCCCGTCACCGCCGGCAATTTCATCAGTCTCGCCGAGAGCGGTTTCTACGACGGCCTCCACTTCCACCGGGTCATTCCGAGCTTCATGGCCCAGTTCGGCTGCCCCTACAGCAAAGACCCGAATGACGGCCGCGCCGGCACCGGCGGCCCGCCGCACGGCACCATCGCCGACGAGCATCCCGACAACGCCCGCTTCTCCAACGAACCCGGCACGCTTTCCATGGCCAACACCGGCCAACCCAACAGCGGCGGCTCGCAGTTCTTCATCAACACGGCCCACAACCCCTACCTCGACTGGTTCAGCCCCGGACCCTCCAAACACCCGGTCTTCGCTCGCATCACCGAGGGAATGGATGTGGTCAGCGCCATCGAAACCACCCCCACGGGCCCCAACGATCGCCCCAAGACCCCCGTAGAGATGATCAAGGTCACAGTCGAGGACTGAACCGGGAACTCCCGGCCGCATCCTCGTGTTGTGTCGTAAGTAGCGATCAGCGAACTCCGGCCTCGGATGGCGGAGAAAGGTGTTCCATGAAAGTCGCCACATCCTCGAAGCTCGTCATCATCGCCGCCGTGGCGACGGCCCTCGGCATCACCACCGGAGCCCCTCAGGTGGAGGCAGGTCGCGGTCTGCCGCCGGGTTTGATCCAACCGGTGAAGACCATCAACGAGATCGCGCGACTCGAGATGCCGACGATTGATCGGGCCGCCTACCAGGCCGAGGATGCCCTCCGGGACGAGTCGGAAATCCCGACACCCTTCCGTTTCGCCGCCACCATCGATACGAGCATCACTCCTGCGGCGGCAGGGACGTGGGAGAGCCTCGGCGACGGCAGTTCGCTGTGGCGGCTGCGGATCGTCTCACCGGGCGCGCTCAGCCTCAACCTCGGGTTCGACCGGTTCGAGCTGCCCGCGGGGGCCAGCCTTTGGCTCTACGACGGCAACGGGGCGATGGTGCAAGGGCCGTACACCCGCGACAACCGAAATGCCAAGGGCGGTCTGTGGACCGCCCTTGTTCTAGGTGACGAGATCGTTGTCGAACTCCACCAGCCTGCGGGCGCCGGATCACGGCCCGACCTGAGAATCGCCTCGGTCAACCACGGCTACCGCGAGTTCGGCGAATTCGATCCCACCGCGGCCACCAAACAGGGGTCCTGCAACATCGATGTCATCTGCCCGGAGGGCGACGATTGGCACAATCAGATCCGCGCTGCCGCCCGAATCACGATCTCGGGAGCATTTCTGTGCTCCGCCCAACTCGTCAACAACACCGCCGAGGATCTCGCACCATTCCTTCTCACCGCCCAGCACTGCGTCGAGAACGCCTCACAGGCGACCTCGGTGGTCGCCTTCTGGAACTATGAATCGCCCACCTGCGGTTTCCATGCCGGCGGCAGCCTCGCCCAGAATCAGAGCGGCGCGACCCTGGTCTCGCTCTGGGCGTGGCAGAGCGGCTCCGATTTCGCCCTCGTTCGTCTCGACCAAACCCCGGATCCGGCGTTCAACGTCTACTACTCGGGCTGGGACGCCACCGGAAACATTCCCTCGGGTTCGGTCGGGATCCACCATCCGTCGGGCGACGAGAAATCGATTTCATTCAACACCGACCCCCTCGATTATGACGACTACTATGGTTCAGGCAGCTATCAGTGGCGCATCAACCAGTGGGAGCTCGGCACCACCGAAGGCGGGTCCTCGGGATCGTGCATCTACGACCCAGTCAGCCAGCTCTGCGTCGGCACCCTGACCGCCGGCACCGCGTCATGCGCCAACACGGCCGGCTACGACATCTATGGCCGGATGGATGCCCACTGGACCGGTGACGGGACGGCCGAGGGCCGACTCTCCGATTGGCTCGACCCGCTGACCACCGGCGCTCTCACCCTCGCGGGGCGCGACTCGGGGGGCGGATTCACGAGCCAGACCTGGCTCGTCCCCGCCGCCGCCTCGACCCCCGGTGTCGGAACCTCGAACTGGAAGACCCAGATCGTGGTGACCAACCCGACAACCGCCCCCCAACAGGCGCAGATCTATTTTGTCGCCAAGGGCGAGGCCTGGCCCGGCAGCTCCATCTCGGGCCCGCACACCATCCCGACGGGCGGGTCCTTCGCTATCGATGACCCGCTGGCAAACCTCAATCCCACCAGTGGGCTGCTCTATGTCACCGCGAGCGCCGAGGGCATGCCCGTCGCCACCCGGACCTACAACCTCGCCACCGATGGCGGGACCTTCGGTCAGGGCATCCCGGGCATCCTTCTCAACGACGCAGAATCCGCCCAAACCATGATCCTACCCATGTTGCTCTCGGATCCAACACGATTCCGCGCCAACCTCGGGCTGGTTCAGACATCGGCCGGCAGCTTTGTCGTCCGGGTCAAGATCCACTCTCCCGACGGCACCGTGCTGGCGATCAAGGGCTACAACGTCCTCGGATCCTTCCTCCAGATCAACAATCTGCTCAACGACATGAACATCGGCAGCACGGTGGTCGATGGCGGCTGGATCTCGGTTCAGCTCATCGATGGTGCACCGCTCTACTGGACGACATATGTCTCCATCGTCGATGCCAGCACTGATGATCCGACGTACATCATGCCGGTTGCGCAGTGAAGGTAAGGAAGTTAGGGGTTCGACGTTAAGGGGTTCGGTGTGCTCCCGTCTTGACATTCGGACATTTGACATTTATATTTATGTCATATGACAAGGAGGTTGAAATGAGCGTCGCCGAGGTCGCGGAGCTGCTCGGAGGACCGAAGATCCTGGGTCGGAGCATCAACAGCCAGCTGATCATGGCCGACGCGGTGGATCACGGGCTTCCCACGGACTCGCTGGATCGGGTCAAGCGGGAGGTCGGTCTGTCGGACGCCGAGGTCGGTCACGCGCTGGGCATCAGTCTGAAAACCATCCACCGCCTCCGCAAGGATCCCGGTCGGCACCTCAGCAGCCAGGCCAGCGACCGCCTCTACCGGCTCGCCCGAATCTATCAACTGGCGAGCGACGTGCTCGAGGATCCCGGGAATGCGCGCGAGTGGCTTCGCAGCCCCCAGGTTGGCCTCGACAACCGGGTGCCCTTGGATCTGATGACCAGCGAGGCGGGCAGCCGTGAGGTAGAGGCGCTCCTCACGCGGATCGAGTACGGCGTCATCTCGTGATCCGCTGCTGGCGGCTGGTCAAAAAGAAACACGCATCGACCGCATTCTCCGGGATGGGAGCGCGACTCGCAGGAGGCCGCTGGAATCTCGCCGGAGATGCCGCCGTCTACGTCTCCAGCACCCTGTCCCTCGCGGCCCTCGAACTCTTCGTCAACCTCGGCCCCAGATCGACGGCTGCCTTCGGGCTCGTCGGCATCCCGGTGGAGATCCCGGAGCAACTCATCTCGGAACCTCCGAACCTGCCGAAGAACTGGCGCGTTCAGCCGCCGCCGAGCACGACCAGGACCCTGGGCTCGGAGTGGCTTCGATCGGGAGAATCCTGCGTCCTGAAAGTGCCGTCGGCCATCGTTCCAGTGGAGAACAACCTCGTTCTCAACCCGGCCCACCCGGATTTCTCCGCCATCGAGATCGGCGAGGCGCACACGTTCTCGTTCGATCCACGAATGTGGAAGGACTCGTAGGCGATTCCCCACCGTCGCCGCCATCCCGCTCATAGTGACGACCACTGACGCGTCGGTCGAGAGTTGATGGTGGAGTTCTAGCTCATCAGGGAACCACCGGCGAGCAAATGGAGCGCTCACCTCTTCACCTTCTAACTAGCGAGCATCGCGAGCGCTGACCTTCTAACTCGCGAGCAAAGCGAGCGCTGACCTCCACACTTCCTCACCCGTCCCGCCGGGTGAGGGCGTCTTTCGCGATCGCCTTGGCGCGCTCCATCTCCTCCGGAAGAGTGTCGCGCGAGGCCACATGCCAGTGGACATCGTGCCGTCCCAGCAGGGTCTCGAGCCGCTGCCAGAGTTCACGGTTGGCTACGGGCTTGCCCTCACGAGTCGTCCAGTTCCTCGCCTGCCAGCCCTTGATCCAGGTGGTGGCGCCGTCCTTGAGATAGTCCGATGCGGTGTAGAGGTGGACCTTGACCCGGCGACTGAGCTCGGCGAGACCCATCCCGGCGCCGGTGATGTGCATCCGATTGGCCGACGCCCCGGCCTGGCGTCCACTGAGCTCACGCTCCTCGCCGCGGAAGCAGAGCAGGACCGCCCAGGCGCCGGCGTCCAGTTTTCCCGATTGGGCGACGGCGGTGAAGAGGTGGACCGCCTTGGGATCGTCCACCGGCAGCGGCGCGCGGGGGATGGCCGCAGATGCCAGTTCGTCGGCGCGTTCATTCCACTTGTCGCCGGTGTGGCCGCGGACCCAACGCCACAGGATCTTGTGTCGTTTGATCTCGTTGTTGAGCGCCTCCCAGAGATCGCGGTTGGCCACATCCTTCTTGCCGGCCGTCTTCCACCCTGTGGCGCGCCACTTGGTCATCCACTCGGTGACACCCTTGCGGACATACTGGGAATCGGTCATGAGTTCGATTCGGTGCGGCCCGTCGAGGGAACGCAGAGCCTCGATGGCCGCCTGGAGCTCCATCCGGTTATTGGTGGCCTTGGGGTCAGCTCCGTTCAACTCGATGGGATCGCTGCCCTGGCGGAGAATGACCGCGCCCCAGCCACCGGGTCCCGGGTTGGGTCGGCAACCGCCGTCCGTGTAGATGGTGACGGAGGGAATGGTGTCGCTCATGACCTGTGAAGGTAGCCCAGCGGAGGCGGTTGGGCAAACGAGGGAGGGCAACTTCCTCGATGCCTATGAGCGCCATTTGAGGTGGCAGCCGCACTCAGTGCGTCTTCGAACCGTGCCCCCACCACTCCGGGGTGGTGACGATGAGTCGCTCGGCATCGCTCGGCACCACCGGACGCGCGAACCAGAACCCCTGTCCTTCGGGACAGTGAAGCCGGCGCAGCCGGTCCGCCTGATCGGCGGTCTCCACCCCCTCGGCGATGACCCCGATGCCAAATCCGTCGGCCATGGTGAGGATGCTCTCGATCATGGTGGGAGCGTCGGCGCCGAGGGCGCTGATATAGGAGGGATCGATCTTGAGGGTGTCGTATCGGAAGCTCTGGAGGAAGCTGAGATGCGAGAGACCGCTCCCGAAGTCGTCGACCGCCAATCTGATGCCGAGCCGCCGGAGTTCTTCAAGTTTGGCGATGGCCTGCCGACCGTGCCGGACCACCACTTCTTCGCGAAACTCGAGGCGCAGGGTCGAGGGGTCGAGACCGATATCCGCGAGAATGGTCTTGGCGCGGTTCACCATGTCCGCCTGCATGAAGAGTCGGTCCGAGATGTTGACGGAGACCCACAGGGTCGGATTCTCGGGGAATCGCCGGTGCCACTCGACGAGTTGGCGACAGGAGTCCTCGATCGCCCACCATCCGATGGCGTTCGCCAGACCCGATTCCTCGGCGATGGCGAAAAACTGACCAGGCTGGAGCAAGCCCCTCTCGGGGTGGTTCCACCGCACCAGGGCTTCAAATCCAACCACTCGGCCGCGATCGAAGGACACCACCGGCTGGTAGTACATGACGAACTCTTCGCGCTCGACCGCAAGGCGGAGCTCGCTTTCCAAACGCATGAGCGCGACCGCGGAACGGTGCATCAATGGGTCGAATACCTGGGTCTGACCCCTACCGGCAGCCTTGGCGCGGTACATGGCGACATCGGCGTCGTGGAGAATCTCCTCGGGTTCGTCGTACCCCGTGGCGCTCAGGGCAATTCCGATGCTCGCCGAAACCTCGAGCGTGCGATCATCTACCCCGAAGGGGGTCTTGAGCCGGTCCTGGACCCGTTCCGCCACATGCAGCGCATCGGACACGCTGGGTGCATTGGCCACCAGAATCCCGAACTCATCGCCACCGAGTCGAGCGAGGGTGTCGCCCGGCCGCAGAAAAGTCGCGAGCCGTCGGGAGATCTCCACCAGGAGACGATCGCCCACCGAGTGTCCAAAGGTATCGTTGACCCTCTTGAAACGATCCAGATCGAGGAAGAGAACGCCGAACGGAGGCCCCGATTGGCGTTTCATCGTTTTGAGAGCCACCGTCAACCGGTCTTTGAAGAGTGTTCGATTCGCAAGCCCTGTGAGTTCGTCGTGGAGGGCGCCGAATGCAAGGAGCTTTTCCGCGAGTTTCCGCTCGGTGATGTCGGTCATCGACCCGGCGATCCGACGGGCCTCACCGTTCAGGTTTCGCACCACGAGGCCCCTCGACAGCACCCAGAGAAAGTCGCCCCCGGTGCCTCGGACCCGGTATTCGTGCTCGAAATGGCGGGCGTTACCGCTCAGATGCTCGATCAGCATATCCTTCAACCCTGAGAGCTCGTCGGGGTGAACCCTGTCGAACCAGTGATGCGGACCGGCAACCACGTCGCGTTCGGGAAGGCCCATGAGACCATTCCACCGCGCCGAATAGAACACGGTGTCGCTTTCCAGGTCCCAGTCCCAAAGCCCGTCACTCGTCCCATCAATGGCCAGGGAGTACCGCTCGGTGTCACGATGAATCTTCCGAAGAACCCGATGCCGCTCCACCGACGCCACTATGCAGCGTCGCAACTGGGTCCGGTCGATCTCACGTCGGGTCAGATAGCCCTGGGCGCCCTGCGCGATGGCTCTCAGCGCCACATCTTCGCCGTCTTCATCGACCATGACTACGATGGGGACGTCAGGGTTGCAATCGTGAAGCCTCTGGAAGGTGGAAAGTCCCGAGCTGTCGGGAAGATCAAGCCCGAGCAGGACGATGTCGATGCCTCCGGCCGAAACTCGATCCACCGCACCGGCCAGGCTCAAGGTGGACTTGACGACCACACCATCCAGTGCCCGGGGAAGCTGGTTGCGCACCAGATCGGTCTCGGCCACGCCCTGCAGCACCGTGAGAACCACCAGATGGTCCTCCGCAACCGCGGACGACACTTCGGCCGTCATCGGCCGAACTCCGTCCTCGGGTGTCGCAAGGGTATTCACATACCGTTGCGGGTGTGTCTTTTTCCGTTCGTTCCCCACATTGACCGTCCCAAGCTTTCTTGGAGCGTAGCAAAATAGCGATGGCCGTCAAGCTCGCGAAGGTCAACGTCATGTCAACTCAGGACAAAAAATCGAGACTCGTGCGCAGAAAGTCGGCATTCGTAGCGGCTATTTGGACTTCTCGGCCCTCGAACTCTTCACCCCGAATATCCGAACCAGGTAGTCGAGGAGGCCCGGCGTGTGTTGAGCGAGAAACACGCCGACCTTGCCATGAATCGTGATCACGGCTTCCCTTTTCCGCCGCACCACTGCCGACACCATCTTGCGGGCTGCGGTGTCGGTTCGCATCCGCAACCACCTGGGCACCGAATCCCCGACATCGGGGTTGCGGAGCCCGTCGTTGCCCACCTGACGGATCTCCGAATCGATGAAACCGGGCGCCAGCAGGGTCACCGACACCCCACGGGGCCGCCACTCATTGCGCAGCGAAGCTGCGAGGGCCCGGACGGCGTGTTTGCTCATGGCGTAGGGCGAGGTCCCCGGCAATGAGACGTGACTCATGACCGAGCCCATGATGGCGAAGCACCCGCCCGACGCCTCCAGGGCCTCGCGGGCTGCGAACGCGGTCCGAATCACACCGAAGACATTGGTCTCGAACTGCCGGCGGTAGTCAGCGAGTTCGCGACGATGAAACCAACCGGCCACCCCAAAGCCCGCATTGGCGACGACCCAGTCGATACGGCCGAGCTTGTCGACGGCTTCGGCCACAGCGGCTTCGAGATCACCATCGGAGGTCACATCGCACTGCACAACCAGGGCCCTTCGACCTTGAGCGCGGATCTCCAGCGCAAGCGCTTCGAGCCGCTCCCATCGCCGGGCCGTGAGGACGACATCAGCGCCGCGGCGGGAGAAGTCGCGCGCCATCGCCGCGCCGATCCCCGACGAAGCCCCGGTTATGAACGCGACCGTTCCATTGAGTTTCTTTGCCATGCAGAATCCCCTCTCGGCGGAGTCAGGAGGTGAGGAAGTGAGGGGGTCAGCGCTCACTTTGCTCGCTGTGAGGAGGTGAGGAGGTCCTGACTCCTAACTTCCTGACTCTCAACTCATAATTCATAATTCAAAATTCATAATTGACTCATCCTACCCGTTCTCGGTCAAACTCTTCCGAGATGGGTTCGTATACTCTCATCGTGCCTTCGAGGGAGGAGATCACCGATGTCTGCCAATCGACGTGAGTTTGTCCAACTGTCCGTCCTTGCCGCCACCGCCGCCGGTGTCGCAGCCGCCGCCCGCACCAGCAGTGCCGATTCGGAAAAAGCCGAGAAACCGCTCGAGATTCTCGTCCTCGGCGGGACCGGCCTGATCGGGCCGCCCCTGGTGGAGTACGCTCTCGCCCGGGGCCACGAACTGACCCTTTTCAACCGCGGCAAAACGAACTCCCATCTCTTCCCCGATGTCGAACGCATCAAGGGCGACCGTAACGACGACATCACGGCGCTCGAGAAAGCCGTCGCCGGGGGCCGGCGTTGGGATGTGGTCATCGACAACACCGCTTCGCTTCCCCGGTGGGTCAGCGAATCGGCCGGTTCGCTCTCAGGCGCTGCCGATCTCTATCTCTATACCTCTTCGATCTCGGCCTATGCCGACTCATCGGTCCCGGGCGCCGACGAGACCGCCGCCGTCGGTGAGATCTCCGCCGAGGACGAGGCCCTGGTCAAGACCACCAAGGACATCACCGGCCTCAACTACGGTCCGCTCAAGGCACGCTGTGAGGAGGAGGCGCGCAATGCCTTCCCCGGCAAGGCCATCGTCGTGCGTCCCGGCCTCATCGTCGGCCCCGGCGATTACTCGGATCGCTTCTCCTACTGGCCCATCCGGATCTTTGCTGGCGGCGAGGTCATGGCTCCGGGCAACCCTGATGACCCGGTCCAGTTCATTGACTGCCGCGATCTCGGTGAGTGGTACATCCGACTGGTTGAAGCGAAGGCCGTCGGCACCTACAACGGTGTCGGCCCCCGGTCGCCCATGAGCATCGCCGGAATGCTCTACGGCATCCGAGCCGCCGTCGACAACAAAATCTCCTTCACGTGGGTGGACGCCGATTTTCTCGAAAAGTACGAGGTCCAGCCCTGGATGGAGATGACGGTGTGGGTTCCCCCCGTGGGTGAGTACGCCGGTTTCTCGTCATCGAGCATCCAACGCGCCCTCGACGCGGGTTTGAGTTTCAGACCCCTCGCCGATACCGCCAAGGCCACCATGGACTATTGGAACTCACTGCCGGAGGAGCGTCGCGCCACACCGAAGGCGGGGTTGTCCGCCGAGAAAGAGAAGAAAGTCCTCACCGCGTGGCACGCGCGGGGTGAGGAAAGCGAAGGGACCGGATCGTAGTCGGACTACGGTTTTCGCCTTGAACGGGGTGCCATCTTTTGCATTGTTCGGATCCGAATTGGCCTCCTCGTCGGTCGCACCTCGATACCGAACAATGCTAAAGGTGGCTCCCTCGGCCACCCGCGATCGGAGAATCGGGAATTATCGCCGACGAGGTTCCTTCAATGCCCTTCCCGTGCGTTGCCAGGCACCTTTTCGTCGGACGAAAAGAGAGCCAGGCACGCGCCGCTGAACGCGCGATTCGTTGCACCCTGTGCGCCACACACCACCGCTGGACCTCAGTCGAGCATGGTCTGTGGAATCCACCTATCCCGATGAGAGTTGACCAACAAAGATGCTGAATAAACTCCTCCAACGCGTCGTCTCGGTGGAGGCGGACGAAGTCCGGCCCATGCTCCTCTCGGCCCTTTACTTCTTCCTCATCATGGCCGGCTATTTCATCATCCGCCCTCTGCGCGACGAGATGGGCATCGCGGGAGGTGTCCGCAATCTTCCCTGGCTCTTCACCGGGACGCTGGTGGGAATGCTGCTCACCCACCCGATCTACACCGCCATGGTCTCGCGCCTGCCCCGGCGCCGATTCATCCCCTTGAGCTACAACCTCTTCGCCCTCTGCATGTTGGTCTTCTTCGTCCTTCTCGGAACCCTTCCCGAGACCCAGACCGTCTGGGTCGGCCGCGCCTTCTACATCTGGACCTCGGTCTTCAACCTCTTTGTGGTTTCCATCTTCTGGTCGATCATGGCCGACATCTTCAAACCGGGCCAGGGTGCCCGCCTCTTCGGCTTCATCGCCGTCGGCGGCACCGCGGGCGCCATGGCTGGATCGACGATCACCGCCGCTCTGGCCCAACAGATTCCGCCCAGATACCTCCTCCTGGTCTCCATCGCCCTCATCGAGCTTGCGGTGATCATCGCGTTGACGCTGATGCGTGGCAACAGCGAGAGTGCGGCTGAGGACAGCGGCGTTTCGAACGACGAGGTCATCGGCGGCGGGGTCATGGCGGGGATCTCCGCAGTGTTCCGATCCCCCTATCTGCTCGGCATCGTGTCCTACATGCTGCTCTACACCATCACCGCGACCTTCCTTTATTTCGAACAGGCCGAAATCGTCTCCGAGATCTTCTCTGATCGCGGAGCGAGGACCGCCTTCTTCGCCAAGCTCGATCTCGCGGTCAACACCCTCACCATCGTCACTCAGATCTTCCTCACCGGAAGGATCGTGCGGTGGTTCGGGGTCGCCTTCTCCCTGGCCTGGTTGCCGCTGGTCTGCGTCATCGGTTTCTTCGGTCTCGGTCTCGCACCGACCCTCGGGGTCCTCGCAGCCTTCCAGATCTTCCGGCGCGCCTCGAACTATGCCGTCGCCCGCCCCTGCCGCGAGATGCTCTACACGGTGTTGCCGCGGGAGGTGAAGTACAAGGCGAAGAACTTCGTCGACACCTTTGTCTACCGCGCCGGCGATCAGGTAGGCGCCTGGTCCTACGCCGCTATGGGATGGCTCGGGCTCGGGATGACCGGGGTCGCCTTTGCCGCGATTCCGCTCGCTGGTGCGTGGATCGGTGTGGGGCTGTGGCTCGGGAAGAAGCAGGTCGTGCTGAGCCGTGAGAGCTCATCACAGGGTTGAACCGCATGGGCGCAAAGGCCATAGCATCATTGAGTTGGAGACG
>RCNF010000194.1_pt1 | contig 28918 bp, 30 predicted proteins | sample 2041311 | NCBI WGS metagenome assembly RCNF01 (sample SAMN09708228, study PRJNA481090) | Marine sediment metagenome, whole genome shotgun sequencing project. | biome: marine sediment; feature: ocean; material: sediment; isolation source: Sewage treatment plant 2 marine sediment (STP2) ...
CCGGAACGGATACCAGCCACCGATGCCACAATCACGATGTCGCCCTCGCCTTGGCCAAGGAAGTGAGGAACCGCAGCCCGGATCGGCCACACGGTACCGGCCACGTTGATGTCCATCATGTCCTTCAGCTGCTCGTCGCTGAGGTCCATGATTCCGCCATAAGCTCCGATACCGGCGTTGGCAACGAGCGCATCGATCTTCCCAAAACTCTCTATCGCCTGGTCAATCAAGCGGGCTGAGCCGTTCGGATCGCGAACGTCCATTTCGACGGCGACCGCCGAGCCCGCTAGTTCGCTAACCATCTCGTCGAGACGATCGCCACGCCGGGCCCCCAAAGCCACCTTCGCCCCAACGGCTACGAGTGCCCTTGCAGTCGCTGCCCCGATACCTGCGGTCGCCCCTGTAATCGCTACAACTTGGCCGTTGAGATCTCGCATCGTCGACTCCCATCGTGTCGTTCTGTTTCAACCCTCAGCGTACCTCGATCAGAGTGTCGCAATCGATCAGCGTTTGGAGAGAGGAGCCAGAAATCGGTTGCGGGACGAATCGAGAAGATCGACCGGTTCGTCCACCTCAGTCACCTCGATGTTATCGGTGCCGATCAGCTTGCCGATTCGGTCTGCTTGGGCCCTTACGTCATTCCACAGACGCTTGGGCCAATCCGAGAAAGGCGCAACCTTGATCGACAGAGGATCGTCGCTGCTACCAAGATCCCACTGACCGACGACCCTGCCCTTGTCCAACACGACCGAGGTGGCGTTGCCAAAACGATCGTGGGTCAGCGGGGAGTAGCCCGGGTCGAATAGACGGTCCCGGTTTCGGTAGGCCACCATCAGAACGTCCCATACCGGAAGCAATCGCACGCCTTCGAGATACCCAATGGCGGTACCTTGCAGACTGAGATCAAGACCGTCAGCCACTTCCAATGTCTGAGTCTTTGTCCAGCCGGTCCACCACTTCACGTCATCAACTGTGACCGGGCCATACGCTGCGACATATCGCTCCGCCAACTGACGCATCGCCGTCGCCTCGTCCATTTCGTCCGGCGGTGGACTTTGTACCCAGTCTTGCCAGCGGGCGTAGAGGAATCGGTCTGAGCGCCATGTTCCGGTAGTCACGGTACGTACAACCTGGAAATGTGATGCTGCCAAACCCATCAGAACGCTGAATAAGTCTCCTAACTCTCCATCGGGGTCGACCAACCTGCGGATCTGCACGGCGGGCATGGGTCCGTTCGCAAGTACGGCGTCAAGGTCGTTGGCGAACTTCTCATAGAACGGTTCGGCTCGGCCACGATACGAGTTCGTCTTGCGGACCAGGCTCTTGGTGGCCGCAGCAATCGTCGGCAACAGCTCGGCTGACACGGTATGGACCGAATAGCGCATCGCTCTTATCCGCACCAGGTCACCGGCGTCGACGGCATCGTTGAAGCAATCGATAGTGAAGTCTGGGATCCGGGCGAGCGCCGACAAGTAACAGGTCGGTGCGGTTCCGTAGACACCTACCGACCCGTCAACCGCCCTCATAAGGTCGACATGGTCGCTCATCGGAAGCCATATTCGCAGAATGGCGTCGCCGCAGTGAATCGACAGAGCCGCATCTGTTGACTTCCTAGAATGTTGTTCTAGAATCTGCTTCTAATGACCGTTACCCACACCATCAGCAGACGTGAGTCGATTCTCCAAGCGGCGCTGGCTGCGTTTTCGTCAGTCGGCTACGAATCAACATCCATCGAGGATATCTGCGCCACGGCACCGGCGAGCGTGGGTAGCTTCTATCACCACTTTGGCAGCAAGGACGGAGTCGCCGCCGCCCTCTTCGCCGAGGCCGTCGATCAATTCCAAGCAAGCATGCAGGCTGCTCTGGCAGAACCGTTGTCTCCAAGAGCAATGGTTTCAATCCTCGTCAGCAGTCATCTCACTTGGGTGAGGGACAACGAACTTTGGGCGACGTACTTGCTGCAGATGGGGGCCGCACCGGCGACCGCAGCCGCTCAACCCGCAGTGCGTCAGAAGAACCGATCACTTGTCGCAGCCATAGAGGCGTGGTCCGCTCCAGTCATCGAACAGGGCGTCATTGTCCCGTTGCACCCCACCTCGCTACTCGCCCAGATTCTCGGTCCCAGCTACTTCGTAAGCCGTGCCTGGCTGGCCGGCGGACCGGAGATCACAGATCAACTGATCGGGCAGTTCTCAGATGCGGCGTGGCGATCTGTTCAACTCGAGGAGGTTCCCGGTGCGACACGACTTCGATGAGGTCTTTCAGATCACAGCCGCAGAGGCCTACGACTACTGCAAGACACCAAAGGATTGGCCGCGGCTGTTCCCGGCGTTGACCAAGGTCAGCGACCGTGGCACTGGCTGGTACACAGTGTGGATCCGGCGTACACCGATCCCGCTGGTAGCCAAGATCACCACTTCCGAACCCGACAAGCAAGTGGCGTGGGACTTTCGTGGATTCTGGAAGGGCGATGGAGCGGTGCAGTTCGAGGAGACCGACGGCGGGACCCGAATCACCGGACACGAGATCATCACCCTTCCCGGGCCGCTTCGGCTGATTGATCGACGGCTCCAACCTGGCTTTGCCGCTGTCTGGGAAGGCGGATGGCGACGTCTCCGAAGACGTTCAGCTCAGCCCGAGTAGATAGTCCAACGCCTCCACCCAGAAGGACTGATACTGCTCCCATTGCACCAGGTTGCATCCCCAATGGGGGGCGGGATCAGAGGTGAACGCCAGCGTTGCGCCAGAACCGTGCTGCATCGTTGCCAGTAGCGGATCGCCTGTCTCCCGCACCGCGACATGGACCGTTGCATCTTGTCTGGGGATGACTCGGTTGTAGCCAAGCAGTGGTGGCATCGAGCCGAGATCGACATCAGGGAGAACCGCCGAGCCGGTCGCCTGCGCATGGAAGCCCTCGGTGCTCTCCACAAGATCCTCGGTCTCCAGACAAGTCACGGGGAGGATTTCAGCTAACCGAGACCGGCCCCAGCCCCCCTTGCCCATCTCGCCGCTGAACGACAGCCAGCCGCCCATGAACATCACCCGCAAGCCAGATTCAACAGCTTCAACCGTGAGACGAACCCGGTCAGGGTAGGTAATGATCCCTTCCCCAAACACCTTGCGGTCGAAGAACTGTGGCGCCAACTGGAAGTTCTTCAACTCCACGTCGGAGAACACGATGACGTCATAGTCCTGCAGCGCTTGCTCGTACTCGCCGGGCTTCATCGCATAGAAGTCCCATGTAGGCATCGTGCCGCAGCTGTGAGTCCCTGACGACTCGATGGCATCACGCAGATAGTGGTCATAACGATATGTCTCGAGCCCTTTGAACGCATAGTTGAACGGCGTCTCGGCAAAGATCGGCCCAAGGGCAACCGCCCAGTCACCGATGTAGAGAACCTTGGCCATGGTCTACTCCTTGTTAACGGATTGCGTCGAGAAATGAACAAAGGGAAACAGCTCGGGGATATGAGAGTCCCATACTCCATGAGCGCTCAGGGTCCACCCGCTGGAATCCGATGCGGGCGGCGGCGCCTTGTATTGGTTGAACCGAGAGAAACTCATCCGCCACACATCACCGTCAACGGGCGGCAACGCCCTGCCGTCGGCTAGGTGCTTCATTCCCTCCCAGGGCAGGGCCAACTCAACGGTCCAGCCACGGTCGCGGCTCGCTGGCTCGTTGATAGCGCCATCGATTGCCACCGCACTGCGGAGTCCGGGAAAATCCCACTCCCAGAACCCGGTTCGGGTACCGCGGGGATGGGTGGTGAAGCCGACACCGTTGAATGGCCGGGCGCCTGCATCATCTCGCCCGAATTCGGGAAGATCGGCGAAACCAGCGGTCTCGTAGGTGTCGTCCCAGACAAAGAAGACCTCGTAGATAGTTCCAAACGCATTGACCTCGAACTCGTAGTAGCAGTCGGCGCCGGCAATGAAAACCTCGACGTCGTTGTCTTCGTATATGAGCGAGTCGCGTTCGGTGAAAGTGGCGGTAACCGACGGCTCTTCAACCCAGAAAGCGAGATAGAGATTGTCGTCATCCCACAGGATCGCAACTCTGGTGTCGTGCATCGTTGCGGCGCCGCTCACCAGATCGACAAACCGGGAGCTCCGCGGCGCTGCCTGCCAGCATGGTTTCTCGAGATCGCCATCGATCACAGGAGGGTCTCCAACACGCAGTGCAGTGTGGTGGACGACCTGAGCGGCGGGCCAGGGCAATCCCCACCTGGCAAGGTCGCTATCAGACACCGACCGGCTGACCCCGTTCTGCGGACCGGTAGGCCGCCAGTGCCACCTCGGTGGCGCGGAGCCCATCGAAACCGGTAACAGCAACCGGGTGATCACCGCGCACGGCACCGACGAAGGAATCGATCATGAGTTGGTTGGTGTCAGATCCCCAGTCAACCCAGGAAGTCTCGCCTTTCGACCACACATCGAAACGTTGCGCAAAAGCGTCGATGGTGAATACACCCTCAGTACCGACGGCTTCAATCTCCAACCCACCCCATGTAGGGAAGTTGTCGGGTCTGCTCCACGAACAATCGATTGTCGCAAAGACACCGCTCTCAAAGCCCACGGTGACCAACCCGCCGGTCTCCACCGCAACTTCGGGGTGGAGAATCTTGTTGGTCTCGGCATAGACCTCCTCTGGCTCTTTGCCCAGCCACCACCGCATCACGTCGGCAAGATGCACGGTGTGGTCCATCACAGCTCCCCCGCCGGCCAGCACGGGGTCGGCGAACCAGGGTGCATAGTCGGTAGGCAGATGACCTCGATTGGTGCCTGTTATCGCAAGAACTTCACCGATCCGGCCTTCGGCAATCCACTCGGCTCCGGTGGTCAGAGACGGACTGAACCGCATCGGGAATGCCGTCATCAGCTTCACATCGGCAGCGGCACAGACATCAACGATCCGTTGTGCTTCCGTGGCGTTGGTTGCCAGAGGCTTCTCACACAAGACATGTACCCCTGCCGCAGCCATCCGTTCCACCGACGGGAGATGGGCGTTGGTCGGTGAGCACACGATCCCAAAGTCAACGCCAGCGTCGATGAGTTCCTGGTCAGAGGGGTATCCGAAAGCGTGATGGCGCTTGGTCCAGTCCGTAAGCATCGCACCATTGCTATCCGAGGCGCCAACGAATTCGACCCCAGCGGCAGCGCGCAAGTTGCCGACGTAGGACTCGGAATGAACATGCCCGACACCAAAGATTCCTGCCCTCATGCTGTCCCCCCGAGTGATATCGCATGGCCGGTACTAATCGATCGTGAGATCGCCTCACAGACCTCAACGGCGGCCGCTCCATCGTTCGGACTGATCACAGGATCCTCCAAGCCATGCAGCACGGCCGAGAAGTGGCGCATCTGAGTCACATAGGGCGACTCCGCAAGTGTCGTCGGTGGCTGCGGGACCGCGGCGGCCTCATCGCTTCCGACGGTCAGTGAGGAGAAAGGCTCGCTCGAGTGCAGCGTCAGCAAACCGTCAGACCCTGCAATCTCGAGGGAAGTACGAAAGGAACCTTTGGGGAAAGCCCAAGATCCTTGGACATGAGTTAGAGCACCGTTGGTGTGGCGGAGCGTCGCCAACACATGCCCTCCAGACCCCTTTGGTTGGGCCAGCCTGGCGTAGACCCGAGCGACATCACCAGCCACCCAACGGGCGTAGTCGACGTCGTGGATCATCAGGTCCAAGACGACACCGCCAGACCGCTCGTGATCACTAAACCATGACGCGTCACCCATTGGAAAGTACGTCGATCGATCCAGCCGGACCGTAGCCACATTGCCAAGGTCGCCGGCAAGAACCCGATCCCTTGCGACCGAGTACTCGGGAAAGAATCGCACGACATGAGCCACCAACAACAACACGTCTTGGGTGGCACATACGTCCACAGCTTCCTGAGCCTCTGCTGTCGTTCTGCCCAGCGGCTTTTCACAGACGATGGAGACACCTGCCGCGGCGGCAGCCTTGATGTAGTCGAGGTGGGTATCGGTGGGACTACAGATGTCGACAACATCGACGGCAAGCAGGAGGTCCTCATAGGTCCTGCTGACCTGGGCGCCAAGGTTGGCGGCCAATGCGGTAGCGCGGGTCGACCCAGTCCCGAGGACGGTTGAGATCGTATCTCCGGCTTCCATCCACCCTGCGGCGTGCGTTGCCGCCATGTTGCCAGCGCCAACCAGACCAACCCGCAGTGTCACTTGATGGCCCCCGACATGATCCCGCGCAACATCTGCCGGGAGAAGATGACGTACAGGATGAGGATCGGAACCATCGCCAGAGTGAGAGCGGCGAGCACAGAGGGCCAGTCGGAAACAAATTGTCCAAGGAACACCTGGGCACCGAGGGTGACAGTCTTCGTCGACTCTCCAGGGGCGAGGATCAACGGGAACCAAAGGTCGTTCCACACCGGCAGCATGGTGAAGACGGCAACCGCGGCTAGACCCGGTCGGATAAGCGGCATAGCCAGCCAGAAGATCCGGTATTCGCCCGCACCATCGATACGGGCCGCATCCTTCAGCTCGCGCGGCACCTGTTTGAAGAATTGGCTGAGGATGAACACGGCGAGTGGTAGCCCCATCGCGGTGTAAACCAGAATGAGCGACAGGTGGGTGTTTACCAAGCCCAGCTTCACCATCAGCTTCAGGATGGAGACGGTGCCAAGCCGAATCGGGATCATCACCCCGACGGCTAAGTACAGACCCATCATCGTGTTCCCGGTGAAGTTGTACTCAGCGAGCGCATGGGCAGCCATGGCGCCAAACAAGACCACCGCGGCCACTGTGACAACGGTGATCGTGATGCTATTGAGGAAGTACTTCTCGAACGCGGCACGCTCGAAAACAGTCTCATAGCCCTTGAGGCTGAAGGTCTCCGATGTTGGGAAGGCGAACGGCGAATCGAATATGGCGCGCCGTGACTTCAACGAGTTCATCACGATAAGCAGCACGGGTCCGAGGGCGACCATCGTGTAGACGATCAGGGCAATGTGAATACCGGCGATCGAAATACGCGGTCGCTTGCGACCCAGTTTGGTTGATGTGGCAGTTGCTGTCGTCATAGTTCGTATGTGGTGACTCGACGCTGGAACCCAAAGAGGTAGACCAGAACACCAACCAAGATCACAACGAACATTGCGGTGGCCACGGTTGCTCCAACCGCGGTTGATCCGATCTGGAGTTGCTGGCCAAAGAAGCTTCGATAGAACAGCGTGCCCATGATGTCGGTCGAGAATTCAGGGCCGGCCAGCGCCCCCTGCACGCTGTAGATGAGGTCGAAGGCGTTGAGGTTGGCGATGTAGGTGATGATCGAGATGATGCCGATCATCGGAAGCATCAGCGGGAAGGTGATCTTCCAGAAGATCTTCCACCCGGTGGCACCGTCAACACGGGCGGCTTCCAGCAGGTCTTCCGGGATGCCGACAAGCGTTGCGTAGAAGAACATCATCGGGATACCGAGGTACTGCCACACCGACATCAGCGACAAAGTCGGAAGAGCGGTTGCAGCCTTGCCGAGGAGCGGGGTCTCAACGATGCCCCACAGTGGCGACAAGATGAGCTGCCAGATAAAGCCGACGATCACAACCGACAGCAGGGTTGGTGCAAAGATCAGCGTCCGGTAGACGCCGCGGCCCCGTAGGCCTGGCTGGGTTAGCAGCACTGCGATGAGCAGACCCATCGGGTTCTGCACAAAGAAGTGGAACGCAAAGAAAATGAAGTTGTTGCCGAGCGCCTTGAAGAAGGCGCTGGATAGATTGCCGCCGGGGAACAGCTCTCTGATGTTCTCCAGGCCAACGAATGCCCCTTCGTCGGAGAGCAGACTGAGCCGGAGCGAGTCAAGCAGCGGATAGACCATGAACGCGGTGTAGATGATCACGGCCGGTGCAAGAAAAACAATGACGTGCCGGGGGATCCGCCAACGTTTGGCAGATCCCCCGGTCTTCGTCTTGACCGTTTCTGTGACGGTCGTTTGTGTCATGTGGCGACTCTAGTTACGTCGTGGGCGAGTTCGCTTACGGCGTGTACCAGGTGTCGAGCCCGTCCTGGAGACGCTGGGCAGCGTCGACCGGGGTGAGCGTTCCGTTCAGCACAGAAGCGCTGACGGCCCACATCTCGTTCTCGAGATTGATGTCCTCGCCACGGGAGAGGATCTGATACGAGTTGCGGATGGTTGACTCGCACTCACCACGCCATGACACGAACTCCTGAGCCAGCGGGTCGTCAAGCGTGACCGGCTCGTCGGCCAGGCTGAAGAAGCCAGGCAGTGCGTTCGCGTACAGCGAGGAGAACTCGGGTGAGGCCACCCAGTCAAGGAACACCTTGGCGGCATCAGCGTTTGGCGATGATGCGTTCATGCCGAGGGCAATGTCGGTGTGGTCCGAGATGTAGCAGGTGTCACCAGCGGCCTTGGTCGGCGGTGAAAATGCGCCCATTTCAAAGTCGGCCTGCTCATTGAACAAACCAACCTCCCACGAACCTGACGGATAGATAGCCGCCCGGCCGAGGGTGAATAGGTTCTGTGAGTCCGCATAGCCGATGGCTTCGTAACCGTTTGGCATGTAGTCGGCCCAACGAGCCAGCGTCGCCAACGTATCAACATAGGCCGCATCGGTGAGCTTCTCGGTGCCGGCGATCAGACCGTTACGACCTGTTTCACCAGCCCAGTAGTTAGGACCGATGTTCTGGAAGCCCATGGTGGCAGCTTCCCACTGGTCGGCCGAGCCCATGGCGAGACCTTCGTAGTTGCCATCTGCCACGACTTCGTCGAGTAGCGCAAAGAACTCGTCCTCGGTGGCTGGCTCGCTGAGACCCAACTCGTCGAAGATTGCCTTGTTGTAGATGAAACCATGGATGACAGAAGCCATCGGAACACAGAAGACATCCGAGCCGTCATCGGTGATCCAGGCGCTCTTGGCCACATCGCCGAAGTTGGCCATGCCGCCAAGATCGTTGAGCGAAGCCAGATAGCCCTGGTCAAACAACTCGAGCGAAGCATCGAACGGACGACATGTGATCAGGTCGCCGGCAGTTCCGCCTTCGAGCCGCGTCGACAACACTGCGTTGTACTCGGCAGGGGCCGTTGGTGCGAATGTGACCGAGATGCCGGGGTTGGCTGCCTCGAAAGCCGGGATGAGCTTGTCTTCCCAGATTGCGAGATCGTCATTACGCCAGCTCTCAATGACAAGCTCAGCAGTTTCACCTGCAGCGGCTGTTGTCTCGGTGCCACCAGCATCGCCGGCGGTCGTCGTGGCAGCGTCCTCATCGTCTCCACCACAGGCTGCAACGACCATGGCGAAAGCGAGTAGAACGGTTGCCCATTTAACTCTCTTCATAAATCCTTCTCCTCCTTGTGACCTAAACAGGTCGTCCTCATCATCTCACGTAGAAACGGGAAAAACCCATTTGACGTACTAGACCAGGACTTAGTATGTTTGATAAAGATAGTTAGTACGAGAGGGATCCGCAAATTTCTGCACGACTTCGGGTGCAACACAAAGCTACCCGCCACGACCAGAGAAATCAGAACCTCCGCCTTGTGCTGCAATGCATACTTGGCGAAGGTTCGACAAGCCGTGCCGACATCGCCAGAGCTACTGGCTTAACGCCTGCCACCATCTCTCATCTCGTCGCCGAGCTGGAAAGTGACGGTCTTGTCGTCGAACTCGGAACCGGGCCCTCCGCGGGCGGAAAACCACCCACCCTTTATGGCGTCAACGACGGGGCCCACAGCATCATCGCCGTGGATCTCAGCGACGGCGAACGAGTTGGATCAGTGCTCGACCTGAAAGGCACCACCGCCTACCGCACCACCAGGTCACAGGACGACATGCAAGGCCAAGCCGGCGTCGATGCGCTGTTCGCGACCATTGACGAACTACTCGAAGAGACTCCGGCGCCCGTCCTCGGTATCGGCGTCGGCTCTCCCGGAGTCATCGACAACGCGGGTTCTGTAATTGAAGCCTCTTACCTCGACTGGCACGACGTACCGCTCGGTTCCCTCCTCTCCGAGCGGTACGCGTTGCCCGTCCACGTTGTAAACAACAGCCGCGCCGCCGCCCTGGCCGAATACTCCTTTGGTGATCATGAGGCCGAGAACCTCCTCGTCATCAAGATCGGCAACGGTGTCGGCGCAGGAGTCCTCCTCGATGGGCGAATTCACGGTGGCGAAGACTCCGCTGCTGGCGAGATCGGCCACGTAGTCGTCGATCCCAAAGGCGTCCCCTGCTACTGCGGCAAGGTCGGTTGTCTGGAGACCATCGCGGCCGCACCGCGCCTGGTGAGTGCGCTCGCACCGCACCTCGACATCGAAGTTGAGACCACCCGCGAGGTATTTGCCGCAGCCGGTGCCGCGGCAGCACAGGGCGACCAAGACATCAAACGCATCATCGATACGTCAGCCCGCAACCTCGGCAGAGTGCTGGCCACGACTGTTGCCATCTTGGACATCCACCGAGTGGTCATAACCGGCATAGTCTCCGAACTTGGCGAGCCGTTCCTAGATCGCCTCCGCAGCGAGATCGACAAGGCGGTGCTGTCGACCCTCGCCTCAAAACTCGAGCTTTGTTATGGCCACACCGGGGACCAAGCGGTCCGCATGGGTGCGGCTGCCCTTGTCGTGAGTCAGGAATTAGGAGTCGTCTGATGACAGTTACCAGCCCCAGCCTGGTTACCCCCAGGGTGACCCCTCCCCTCGACCCCGGCTTTCGCCCGGCTGTCTTGGCGAACCGGGCATTTCGCAAAGCTGTTGCCGAGTCTGGCGACGCCACCAGAATCCGAATCGGGCTAGTCCGCCCCGGTGGCGCCATTTCGACATACGAAACCACCATCTACGACGACGCCAGCCCGCACGCGGAAGCAAACTTCCAACACGTCGAGCGTCTCGTCAAGTTCTTGCTGTGGCAGCGCGGTGCCAGCTCGGTTCACATCACAGGATCCGCCAAGGTGGCTGCCCATCTACAACAGGTCTACTCAGATGAGGGAGCGCGGGCCTTCGATGTCGACTTCATGACCAGGGTCTACGAGACCCCTTTCACCATCGAACTCGTCGAATCGGTTCCCGACAGCAAAGAACCGACCGTTGAGCTGGGACGACATCTCGAAGGCAACCGCATCGGATTCGACCTCGGTGCCAGCGACTACAAGATCAGCGCCGTCGTCGACGGCCAGTCCGTCTACTCAGACGAGTTTCCATGGATGCCCCGCGATGCCACGGAGTTGGCCTACCACCACGACAGGATCACCGAGGGACTGCACAAGGCAGCCGAATATCTCCCCACAGTCGACGCTATCGGTGGCAGCTCCGCCGGCGTCTGGATCGACGATAGGGTTCGCGTTGCCTCGCTCTTCCGTGGTCTATCCCGAGAAGAGTTCGACGACGCCGCCACCAACTTGTTCGTGAGTATCCGTGACGAATGGCAAGTTCCCCTCAATGTAGTCAACGATGGAGAGGTCACCGCGCTGGCGGGCTCAATGAGTCTCGGCCGCAACGGCGTCCTTGGCGTCGCCATGGGTTCGAGCGAAGCAGTCGGCTACGTCACCAGAGAAGGCACCATCACCCGCTGGCTCAACGAGTTGGCCTTTGCGCCATTTGACTACCAGAAGGATGCACCCGCCGACGAGTGGTCGGGTGATGTCGGCTGTGGCGTTCAGTACTTCTGCCAGACCGGTGTCATTCGCCTCGCCGCCAAGGCTGGAATCGAACTCGACCCCGGAAGCACTCCAGCCCAGAAGCTGGTCAAAGTCCAAGAGCTGATGGCCGCCGGCGACGAGCGGGTGCCACCGATCTACGAAACCATCGGCGTTTGGTTCGGCTACGCCCTCGCCCACTACGCAGAGTTCTACGACATCGACCACGTGCTGGTGCTCGGACGGGTGACGTCGGGGCGCGGTGGCGAGATCATCGTCGACCAGGCCCGCACCATCCTCGCTTTGCAATTCCCGGAACTGAATATGGAACTGCATGTCCCCGACGAGCATATGAAAAGGGTCGGCCAATCAGTGGCCGCGGCCAGTCTGCCTCAAATCGAAGAAGGATCGCAGCAATGAAGTTCACGAACACCGGAGCACAGATCTACATCCCGGACGGCGTCTCGGCCACGGATGCCCTAGCTCGGACTACTCATTTGGCGGTTGGCGCCCACCAAGATGACATCCCGATCATGGCGCATGACGGGATCCTGCAGTGCTTCGGCCAAGGTAACAAATGGTTCACCGGCATAACGGTCACCGACGGTGCCGGCAGCCCCCGATCGGATCTCTACGGCGACTACACCAATGCCCAAATGCGTGAGGTACGGATCGTCGAAGAGAAGAAGGCTGCCTTTGTCGGCGAGTACAGCGCCGCCGTTCTCCTCGACTACCCCAGCGCCGCTGCCAAGGATGGATCCGAGGACCAGATCGTGCTCGAGCTGGCGCGGCTGATAGACAAGGCTCGGCCGTCGGTCGTCTACACCCACAATCTCGCCGACAAGCATGACACCCACGTTGCGGTGACTTTGCGCACCCTTGCCGCGATTCGGCGGCTGCCCGACAACACCCGCCCGCACGCTGTCTACGGATGTGAGGTGTGGCGGGATCTTGATTGGATGGCCGACGAAGACAAGATTGCTTTTGACGTCACTGAGCACGGCAATCTGTCGGCTGCGCTGATGGGTGTCTACGACTCACAGATCGCCGGTGGCAAACGCTACGACCTCGCCACCCAAGGCCGGAGGCTGGCGCACGCCACCTTTTCCGAGAGCCACGAAGTAGATGGCGCCGAGGCGTTCATCTACGCAATGGACCTCACCCCTCTCGTAACCGGTACAACCGATGCGGCTGACCACGTCGCCGATCACATCGACCGGATGCAGCAAGAGATCTCGGATCGAATCGGCCGCCTGTCCTAGGCCGAGCGATCGGGACAAACGAAAACAGAAACCGACTACGAAGGAGAAGCATATGAGCAAGCGCTTAATCGTCTCACTCTTGATTGTTTCTGCCCTCGTTACTTCCGCATGTGTGGCCGTCTTTGTGCGGGGACTCCTCGCCGGATCGGCGAAGGGATGAATCTTCCCAATGTGGCAGAGACGCTCATCCTTGCCTTCGAGGGAACCGAAGTACCCGCCGCCATACTGGCGCGGGTCGCCGAGAATCCGCCAGCTGGGTTCACAGTGTTCTCGTTCGACAACGTGCGCACCGTCGCCCAGGTCCGGGAGCTGACTGCCTCGCTGGAAGCTGCCAATACATCGGATCTGCCGCTGCTGATCGCAAGTGACCAGGAGGGTGGACAGCTCATCACCCTCACCGGCACCACCGGCTTTCCGGGCAACATGGCACTGGGGGCCGCCGGAGAGGTCGGACTGACCGAACGCGTCGGGCAGGCCATGGGACGCGAAATGTTGGCTATCGGCGTGAACCTCAACTACGCACCTGCCGCCGACCTCAACACCAACCCCAACAACCCTGCGCTGGGAATCCGAGCCTTCGGCGACGACCCGCGGTTGGTTGCCGATCATGTCGAGGCGTTTGTCGCCGGTCAGCACTCCGCCGGTGTACTGACCACGTTGAAGCACTTCCCCGGCAAGGGCGACGCCCAAGTTGACAGTCACTACGGGCTGCCGGTCATCAACCACGACCGCGGCCGGTTAGAGGAAATGGAGCTGGTTCCGTTTAGAGCAGGCCTGGCCGCAGGTGCCCAGCTGGTGATGACCGGGCACTTTGCGATCCCGGGCATAACCGAGCGTGACGATATTGCCTCGACGCTGTCTCATGCCGTGCTCACCGACTTGTTACGTGACGAGCTCGGGTTCACGGGTGCAGTGATCACCGATGCCTTCGACATGGGCGCTATTGCCCAAGGTTCGGGACAGGTGATCGATGCCATCGCCGCAATCCGGGCCGGGGTCGACTTGATGCTGCTCAAGGGTGCAACCCAGGATCGAGTTGAACAGGGACTCGCCCTGGCCAACCACCGCGGCCTGATCTCTGATGAACGCCTGGCCAACGCCGTGCACAACTCGCGCGAGCTACGTCGCTGGGTGGCAAAGACATCCCGGCCTCCCCTCGATGTTGTTGGTTGTCAGGAGCATGTCGACCTTGCCAACGAAGCCGCAGCCCGTTCCATCACCCTGGTAAAAGATGACGCGGGGCTATTGCCACTGACCCTCAAGGCAACAGACCGGATTGCCACCATCATGCCAACGCCCATCGATCTCACGCCCGCCGACACTTCATCGCTGGTGGAGCCGGGACTGGCTAAGGCATTGCGAATACATCACCCAAACGTTGACGAGTTTGTTGTGAACAACCCACCGACCGACGAGGACATAATTGAGATGCGAACCCGTGCCGGTGAGTATGAGCTGATCGTGCTGGGGACCATCTCGGCCTCGCTTGATCGGCAGCAGGCCGAGCTAGCCAAGCAACTGATCGACACCGGTGTCCCTGTCGTTACGGTTGCGCTGCGGACGCCCTACGACATCAACGCCTACGACACTACGCTCACCCACGTTTGCTCCTTCGGCATTCGCCAACCTTCGCTCGATGCAACGGCGGCGGCGCTGTTCGGGGTCAATCCGTTCACCGGTCGACTGCCGGTGACCGTGTCAGATCGGTATCCGATTGGCCACGGGATCACTTCGGGAGGTTCAACGTGACATTGCGCTCGGAGATCGGTGAGCAGCCAGAGGTGTTTCGACAGGCGCTCGATCGCAATGCCGACCCGATGGATTCGATAGCTGCGCAACTGCAATCCACCGACTTCACCTATGCGCTGATCGCGGCCCGGGGCACTTCCGACAACGCGGCCCGCTACGCCAAATATCTGTGGGCCGCCCACAACGGTATCCCGGTCGCCTTGGCCGCACCCTCGCTATTCACATCTTACGGGCGTCCTCCGAAGCTGGATGGTGCATTGGTGGTGGGGATCTCCCAGTCGGGTGAGTCCCCCGATCTTGTTGAGGTTGTCGCAGAGGGCCGCCGCCAAGGTCGCCCAACGCTGGCGATAACCAACGAGCCCGATTCCCCGCTGGCCGCACAGGCCGACATTGTCATCAACATCGCAGCAGGCGAAGAGCTCGCCGTAGCCGCCACCAAGACCTACACCTCACAACTTCTCGCTATCGCCATGCTGTCAGCTGCACTTGACCCAGCGGAGACTGGTGCCGAACTGCACAACGTGCCTGGATACGTCGAGTCTGTGCTTGTTATCGAAGACCACATCGCCGATGTCGCCGCCGACTTTGCGGACATGCGTGCCTGCGCCGTGCTGGGACGTGGCTACAACCATTCCACTGCATACGAGTGGGCGCTCAAGGTGCAAGAAGTCACCTATGTGCTGGCCCATCCGTACTCCACGGCCGACTTCCGTCATGGCCCGATCGCGGTAGTCGAACCCGGCTTCCCTCTGCTGGCGGTCGCACCCGACGGTCCGCTGTTTGATGACATGTTGGAACTGCTGACCAACGTCACCAAAGAACGGCACAGCCGTAGCGTCGCTATCTCCAACCGCGGCGAGGCACTCCAGGCAGCCCGGTACGGGATCCCCCTGGCCAACATGCCGGAGTGGGTGAGCCCAATCCCCGCCATCGTGGCTGCCCAGCTGTTCACCTATCACCTTGGCACCATCAAGGGCCTCGACACCGACCAGCCCCGAGGCCTCTCCAAAGTCACCAAGACCACCTAGCCCGATGAACAAATTCTGAACACGGGTCGATTCCGGAAGCCCCTCGGGTACGTTTGGCGTTGCCTTCTTCACTGATCAAGGGAGACCATGGATTTCATTCGACGTTACAGGTGGCCAATTCTCGGAGCCGGGGCAGTGGTGCTGCTGGTCGGCTTCCTGCTATTTCGACCGGACAAGCTGTTCTTCGACGATGCAGTCGACGAGGCGCTCGCCGACGCCTTCCCGGTGGCCGCAGTCGCAGCCAGCGGAACCACCACAACGACGACCACAACATCTACCACTCCACCGGCGGTCAGCGACTCTGATACAGAAACGACGACTACCACCAGCACCACTACCACCACAGCCGCCCCCGAGCCTTCCAGTCCAGTGGTTGTAGGGTCGGGTGGCTTCTACGGCATCGATCACACGGCGGAGGGAACTGCTGCTGTCTATGAGCAAGATGGTGCCTACGTGCTCCGCTTCGAAGACGACACCGATATCCAGAACGGGCCGGACCTGTTTGTGTGGCTATTGGAATCAGACAGCTACGACGGGGGCAGCCCCGGCGAGTTCATCGACCTCGGCAAGATCAAAGGCAATGTCGGTGGCCAAAACTATGAGCTCCCGGCTGAGTTCGATCCAGAGGTGCACCAATTCGTGCTGATCTGGTGCAAGCGCTTCTCGGTTCCATTCGCCGCCTCACCGCTGATCTGAGCACCCTCGGCCGACAGCCCGCCGATGGTGGGAAGGTGGGGCTGTCCGGAGGAAGGGGATGTGCGGGAACTCCAGAAGATTCGTCCTAACCACCATGTGGTACGTTCGGGCAGCGAGCGGAAGGAAATGATGCCACGGGAATTGCAGCTTGAGGGTCCCCACAGAATCCGACTCGCAGCCTATGACGAGCCAACGCTAAGACCCAACGAGATTCGAGCACAGGCGATCGTGAGCGGTATCAGCCATGGGACGGAACTGAACCTCTATCGCGGAGCCTCCCCGTTTCAGGACAACCACTTTGACGACGATCTTCGCGTGTTCCTACCCGGCTCCAATCGCACCGACTACACGGAGCGACTCGGCTACGAATGGGTCGGGCGGGTAACTGAAGTGGGCGCCGAGGTCAGCCATCTCCAGGTCGGCGACCTGGTTCATATGCTTTTGCCGCACCGGGAGTCCCACACGTTCGATCCCGCGGACTGGCCTGACACCGGTCGCATTGAGCCGTTGCCACCGAACATCGAAGCCGAGGATGCAGTATTCCTCGCTCTTGCCGGGGTCGCCCTGCAAGCGGTGCACGACGCCAGCATCAAAGTGGGTGACCGTGTCACCATATTCGGGGCTGGAGCGATCGGTCTGATGGCAGTCCAGTTGGCCCGCATCAGCGGAGCGTCCTGGATCGATACCGTCGACCCATTGCCGCTACGTCGAGAGCTTGCCCTGGCATACGGAGCCGACCGCGCTTTGGATCCGAACTCGTGTGATGTCGGCTACGAGGTTAAACACGCCAGTTCCCATCGCGGCTCGGACGTCGCAATCGAGGTCTCCGGTCGCTACGAAGCCCTCCACGAGGCAATCCGCTCTGTGAGGAAGGCGGGCTTGGTCGTTGCCGCCGGTTACTACCAGGGTGGAGGAACACCGCTACAGCTGGGTGCGGAGTGGCACCACAACCGCATCACCATGATCTCGAGCATGGCGGTGTGGGACTGCCCTCATCGTGAGTACCCGGCCTGGGATCGAAACCGGATTCATGCAACCGTGGTCGACCTTCTGGCACAACGGAGACTCATTACAGACGGGATGATCAGCCATCGCATCCCCTTTGAGGAGGCCGCCGAGGCATACACTTTGATCGACCAAGATCCCGCCGCGGTGATCAAGGTCGTGCTCACCTATTGACCGGGGATTGTCTAGAGCAATTGCTTCGAACGATGCAGCCACCTCAGCGTTTCCGGGCGTAGCAGAGGGCGCTCGCGCTGCTTCCAGAATGACCGCACTACATCGTAAGCGCGGCATGGCAGACAAGCTGATTGAAGGGGCTCGCAACTTCCGCGACCTGGGCGGATATCGAACGACCGCCGGAGAGGTTGTCCGCTGTGGGCGCGTCTTTCGCGCCGCACACTTGGCCAATCTGACCGATGGTGATCTCGAGACCTTCACGAAACTCGGGATCAGGACCGTTGTCGATTTTCGGCCGGAGGTCGAGAAGGATCTGACCGGCCACAACCGGTTGCCGGAAGGGGTTCGATACCTCACGCTTTACTTCCGTCTCAAAGTTGGTATAGACATATGTACAACTTTAGACACGAGTCTATTCCAACATCCAGACAGAATTCTGAAGTATCATCAGAAAGAGCCAAGGAAACAGGTCATGAAACGCCTCCCTGAAGACCTATCGCAGAAACTCATCGAAGCTTCCGAGAAGCTGTCGGGCACCAATCTCGATATCAGCATTGACGAAATAGCCCAGCTCGCCGATGTCCCCAGGGCCACGCTCTACTACTACTTCTCCGGCAAGGACGACCTCATTGGGTTCTTCCTTTCTGACAAGCTCAACCGAGCCTCGATTGCCGTACAAAAGGCCATCAGCTCCGAAGGCACGGTGGTCGAACGGCTGGAGAGGACTCTCACCTCCGTGATCGAAGTAATGGCAGCACACCCGACGCTGTGCACCGAGATGCCTGTTGCCATCAAAGAAGCGGGAAAATACGAGGACGTAGTCAACGGCGCAGACCGACTGATGCTCGCCCCGCTCCGTGAACTACTCATCGAGGGCAAGGCAACCGGCGAGTTGACGGTTCCAGATGTCAGTACCGCCGCCATCGCCCTCATGGGCGCGGTGAACATGGTCGCCATGTTCCAACTTGTGCAGACCGGCACTCTTGATGTCGAGAAGACCAACGAAGCACTGATCCCCCAACTCATCCAGGGGCTGTTGCCGCGCTAGCGGTCGACGCTCCGAATCTCGAGACCGGTGACGTTGAGATCGATCATTAGCGAGCATTCCCCTGGCCCGGGACAGGTCATTGAGCACGAGCCGGCCGATCCACAGGCATCGATCAACTCAGGGTCGGTGATTTCCGGCGCCAACCGGCCCGAAGCGCGCAGCGCATCCAACATCGACGCCACCTCGCCGGGGGCGATGCCCATTCGGATGGCCAGATCGATGCCGGTCACCGGACCGCGTGACGCTTCGATCTCTTGGAGGAGGGTCGCAAGCCTCATCCGAGCCCCAGCAGCGAGCCGCCCTGGTACACGATGAATGCGCCAAACCAAGCGATCACGAACTGACCGGTGATACTGATCCACATCCACTTCGTGCCGAATTCCTGTCTGAATGCTCCCACCGCAGCCAAACAAGGGGTGTAGAGCAAGACAAACACCATGAAACCCAGTGCGGCAAGCGCTCCGCTACCACCGCTGCTTTGGTCAAAAGAAGTGCGTACCGCAGTCTGCAACGCACTGTCGGTGTCATCAGTTAGGTCGACAAAGTCGAGTCCAACCACCCTCGGTAGTGAAAGCACGGTATCTCGCCCCGCCTCAACAAAGGACGACCCAATCTCAACCACGTCATCAACAAACCCGGAGGACGACTCAGCTGCGGTGAACCCTTCAACCGCATAGAGCTGTGCCATCGTGCTGACCACGACCTCCTTGGCCACAAACCCAGAGAGCAATGATCCAGATTGCTCCCAGTCGCCAAACCCAAGCGGCTCGAGCGCCGGGGCGACTCCTTTGCTGACCAGACCAAAAGCGCTGTCCTCAACCTCGGTGTCGGCGAAGCCGCCATCACCAGTCAACGGGATCGCCAGCAGAACCCAGACCACGATACTGGCAACGAGGATCGTGGTTCCCGCACCCTTGATGAAAGCTCCGGTGCGCTGCCGAACCAGTATCCACACGGTGCGCAGGTTGGGCAGGCGGAATTCGGGCATGACCATCACAAATGGGGATGGATCTTCATCACGCAATGCGGTGCGACTCAGCAAGAACCCAATCAACACCGCCACCGCAATACCAAGTACATACATACCAAACACAACCATGCTCTTGGCGTCCGCAAAAAAGACGGTGGCCAAAAGTACGTAGACCGGGAGCCTGGCTCCACACGACATGAACGGCGTGATCAAGCCCGTGAGGAGACGGTCCCGCGACGAGTCGAGTGTGCGAGTGGCATAAATAGCAGGAACGGTGCAACCAAAGCCGACCATCATCGGCAAGAACGCCTTGCCGGGAATGCCGACAGCCCGCATCGCCCTATCCATCACTGCGGCGGCCCGTGACATGTAGCCGGTGTCCTCCAGCAGAGCCAGCATGAGATAGAGGGCAAACAGGACCGGGACAAAGACCAGGACACCCCCGACGCCAGCCAGCACCCCGTCAACAAACAGGCTCTCCACCCAGCCTCCATCGAGACCGACCACACCCAACAGGCTGACGGTCCAGCGACTAATCGGCCCCGAGATCGTGGCATCGACCCAGTCGAGGTATGGCGCGGTCACGTCGGCGGTGACCCGGAGCACGACCCACATGACTGCAAGAAAGACCGGAATTCCCAGCAGGCGATGAGTGAGCACACGGTCGACCCGATCGGACCAGGTGGTTGTGATGACGTAGGTGCCAGTCATCTCGCTGACCAGATCCGTTATCCAGCCAAACCGATGCTCAGCCAGCTCCATCTCGCATTCGAAGCTCGTCTCGGCGGCTATTCCGTCCCTGTCTGCTGCGGCTGCGGCGAGAATCTCGTGGCCACCGGGCAGATCAGCGAGCTTGGCTCTCATGACGGTATCGCCAGCAAGGAGCTGGAGCGCGGCCCAACGCGGTGAGCCTCGCTGCGCAATGCTGGGCCGGGCAATGATGTTCTCGACAAGGCCACCAATGCGCTGTTCCACAACCGAGCCGTAGTCAATGACCAAAGGCTCCGGCGTGCGCTGTAACGAGCGAGCGATTGCTTGCTTCAGATCATCGATGCCTTGGCCCCGTCTGGCGACGGTGCGGACGACCTCGACACCAAGCCGGTCCGCAAGCACCTCATCGTCGATATCGATGCCCCGGCGCTCGGCGACGTCAACCATATTGAGGGCAACCACCTGCCGGTGACCGGCCTCGGCGATCTGGGCAACGAGGTGCAGGCTGCCGGTGAGGTTTGAGGAGTCAACAACGGATACGACTACATCGGGCCGCTGATCGGCAAGGTAGGTTGCAGTAATGGCTTCCTCCGCCGACACCGCAACCAGGCCGTAGGTCCCAGGGAGATCAACGATCTCGAAGGAGGAGCCGTCCAGATCGAACTTGCCTGAGTACTGCTCGACCGTCTGACCAGGCCAGTTGCCGACCTTCTGCTTGGCTCCAGTGAGCTGGTTGAACAAAGACGTCTTGCCGGAATTCGGGCAGCCGGCAACGGCAACAACGGTTTCCATCAGTCAGCTGCTTCAATCTCGACTGACTCTGCGGCGCTCTTTCCGATAGCGATACGGGCTCCCCCCAGCGAGACGATGGAGGGGCTGTGAGGTTTCACGATCGTGAGCAAGACGCCGGGGACAACACCGATGGCAGCTAGGCGTTGGATCAACCGAGGACGACCGGCGACTCTGGTAACCCGCACCGTGGAGTTCCTGTCGGCAGCGTCGAGGGTGAACTTGTCGTTTGCGGTGAGATCAGGGGTGGTGGTTCTACGCGGAAGCATCGCCACCTCCACGCACTGCGATCGCGGCAGCCAGCTTCCCGTCGAGATGAATGTCAGAGCCGTCGACCTCGATGAGAATGCCCGACTCTCCCGACGCAGTTACCTTGACAATGGATCCGACCAAGACGCCTTCGGCAGTGAGGAAGTCGAGGGGACGACCTGTTGCTGACACCGATGTGACCTCTGCACTTGCACCGACCGGCACCTTGGCGAGACGGATGTCAGGGTCACGGTTTCCCTGTGGGGAGCGGGTGTCGGGGATCCGTCTCCCGAGCGGCCCCGCGGCGGGATTGCCCAGGAACGTTGCCAATCGATCGGCAGCCGCGGCGGTGGTCGAGTGCTCGAGATCGCATGCCTGGTCGTCCGCATCCGCAGGACTGAAGCCAAGATGCTCCGCCAGGAAAGTGGCCCACAGACGACGAGTGCGCAGTACCTGGTCGGCTATGCGATTCCCAGCCTCGGTGAGTAGGACCCCGTGGTAAGGCTCGTAGATAACAAGACCACGGGCATCGAGTTTGCGAACCATTTCATTGGCCGACGGCACAGACACATCAAGGGTCTTGGCGATCTTGGATATCGCAATCGGCCCTTCGATGCCCGCCTCGACAGCGCGTGCCACCGTTATCAGGTACATCTGCTCGGATTCGCTTGTCGAAACAAGTTCAGGTGCACTTGTTATTTCGGCGAGCATTTCTTTAGGCATGCCTAATACTGTATCGCCGTAGTGCCGATTCAATAGGGCCAGAAGTCCCTCGTTGGAGTTCACTATGGGCCCGAACTGCCGCCGTCAGCCAAGACGAGCGGTAGAAGCACGAACGATGAGCTCGGGGCGTCGCGGGACTTCCAGATCCACCGGTTCACCACCTCCAAGACGGTCAACAAGCGAGTTCACAGCAAGCACCCCCATCTCAAACAGTGGGATTCGAACCACCGTGAGTGGCGGGCCAAGGCTTCCCGAAATCCAACAATCATGAACGCCGACGATCGACAAGTCTTCAGGAACTACGACCCCGTGGTCACGAGCCAGCGCCAGAGCGCCGATCGCTGAACTGATGCTGGCCACCACTACCGCGGTTGGCGGGTTGGATTGTGACAGCATCGACAGGAGGGCGTCTCGACCGTTCTCGACTGTGAAGCCCAGGTCAGTCTCCAGGCTCCGATGCACACGCGCTCCCGCATCCCTCATGGCGGCACGGAAGCCAGCCAAACGCTGCTGACCCTTATAGGAAACGGGGAGACCGCCGGCAAAGCCAATACGCCGATGACCTAGGGCAAGCAGGTGTTCGGTCGCCAAACGGGCGGCAAGCTTCTCGTCCGCCACCACGGATCCAGCCACGGCTGGTTGCCGCGTATTGATCAACACAACTGGGGTGGTCGCTTTGCTGAGCCGTTTCAGCTCATCGATGTTGGGATCATCTCCGGGCTGAACAATGAATGCATCCACCCGTCCGGCCGCGAGCCGGGACAACATGTCGTTGTCCTCGCTTGCCGTCGTGGACCGACCGAGGACAACGTCAAGGGCGTGCTTCTGAGCTGCGGTCTCTACCCCACATAACAACTCGGTGAAGAGCGGGCTGGTGACATCAGGGACGATCAGCCCAATGGCCCCGGTACGCTGCAGACGCAGCGCCCGACCCCATACATTCGGTCGGTAGTCGAGATCAGCAGCAGTTGCCAGCACTCGCTCCCGGGTCTCTTCGCGCACCCGCAATGTGTCGTCACCGTTGAGTACACGGGAAACAACACCGATTGAAACACCGGCCTCGCGTGCGATGTCCGCCAGCGTGGTCATCCTCTGAGAGTAGCCCCAAGATCGGTTCGGCCCTGCGAAGTAGAGCGTTGATTGGTTCAAGGAGACGTTGCGGCTACGCCGCTGGTAGCTCACAACACACAGTCTGCATAAGGGATGGGGCCCGCGGGCTCCATCCCTTCTATGAGTAGAGTCGCCATATGGTCAGCGAAGGGGAAACCATGGATTCAAACCCGGTCATCGAGATGTTGGGAAGACCGCTTCGGCTTGCCGTAATCGGAGGCGGCCCCGGCAGCTTCATTGGTGCAATGCATCGGACCGCGGCCCGCCTCGACCACCGCTTCACCCTGGTCGCCGGTGTGGTCTCGTCGAACCCCGACCGTTCCCGCAGTGCCGCAATCGCAGAGGGCATCGCCGCCGATCGTGCCTACAGCAACGCCGTCGAGATGCTCGATGCCGAAGCCGCTCACCCCGATGGTGCGGAAGTGGTTGCCATCATGACCCCCAACGACAGCCACCACGAATACGTGATGGCTGCCTTGGACAGAGGCTTCGATGTGATCTGCGACAAGCCGATGACCAACACGCTGGCAGAGGCCATGGACGTGGTCCGCAAAGTCGAAGAGACTGGGCTCGTGTTCTGCCTCACCCACAACTACACCGGATATCCGATGGTTCGCCAGGCCCGGGCCATGGTCGAAGCGGGTGAGCTTGGGGAGATCCGACTCGTCCAGGTGGAATACGTTCAGGGAGGAAAGGCCGACGAGTCCGATCCTGATCCGAGCGGTGAATTGCCGTGGCGCTACAGCCCGGTTCGCGGCGGTCCCTCGCTAGTGATGGGCGACATCGGGACCCACGCCCATAACTTGGCCCGCTTCATCACAGGGCTCGAAGTCTCCGAAGTGGCCGCAGAAATCGGCCATGTCATCCCCGAGCGGCTGGTCGACGACTTCGGCGCCGCCATGCTGCGGTTCGACAATGGAGCCAGAGGAACCTTCTGGGTCACCCAGACGGCAGCCGGTATCGAGAACTGTCTCCGCATCCGAGTGTCGGGGACCAAGGGAAGTGTTGAGTGGTGGCAAGAGAATCCCACCCGTCTGGTGTCGACACCACTGCACGGCACTGCCAACACCTACACCCCGAATGGGCCGGGAGTCCACCCAGCCGCAGCGCGGGCTAGCCGGATCGTGGCCGGGCACCCCGAGGGGTTTCACGAGGCGTTCGCCAATATCTACTCCGATGCTGCCGAGGCAATCGCAGCACGCCGATCAGGAGCGACGGCGGACCCGCTGGCGACACAATTCCCCAATCATCGTGACGGTGCCATCGGGGTGGGGTTCGTGGAAGCTGCCGTTGCCTCGAGCAAGGCCAACGGAATCTGGACCAACGCCGCAGTATCTATTGAGGAGACCAACTAATGCCCCATCGTCCCGAAATTGGATTAGCCGATGCACGCAAGATCGTCGACGCGGTCGCTGATGCAGTGGAAGTGAGTGGTAAAGGTATCGCGGTTGCCGTGGTCGATCCTCATGGTGAACTGGTTGCTTTCTTCCGCAGCGACAGCTGTCCACTGGCGTCCATAAACAATGCCATCAACAAGGCATTCGGCTCGGCCCGTGAAAAGACCGAATCTGCAACTCTCGGCGAACGATCCCGCAAGGGGAACTTCCCACTCGCCTACTTTGGTGATCCTCGCTACATCGGCTGGGGCGGCGGACTCCCCATCGTCGTTGACGACGCAGTCGTCGGTGCAGTTGGGGTGAGCGGCCTGTCCGCGGCCGAGGACATAGAGCTAGCGCGCATCGGGCTTGCTGCCATCAACGGCTAGCCAGCGCACCGCAGCAGTGCGGCGACGGAGCGTTCGACATCAGACTCGTCGGTCGCCCAATCGGAAACGGATATGCGCATGAACCGCTGCCCGTTCCAGGTGGTCCCGCTGAAGTACGCCGTTCCCTCAGCCTGGGCGCATGCCACAACCCGATCGGTGTGGTCATCATGGTTGCCTTCGGGGTCAATCCAGCGAACGAGCACCTGGTTGAAGACAACGTCGTTGACGATCTCCGCCCGCCCACTCTCACCGAGTAGCTCGGCAAACAATCGAGCCAGTCGACAGAGGCGATCAACCATCTCATCAACGCCTGATCTGCCAAGCGAGCGCAGCGTCGCATATACGGCAAGTCCCCGGGCCCTTCTCGAGAACTCCGGGTTCCAATCCATCTGATCTCTGACCCCGCCGTCGGCCTGGACCAGGTAGGCCGCCTGGATACTCATAGCGGCCCGGTGAGCAGCTGGATGTCTGGTCATTGCCAACCCGGAGTCGTACCCCACGTTGAGCGTCTTGTGAGCGTCAGTCGACCACGAATCGAGCCGCGCCATGCCACTGGTGTGATGTGCCGTTGCTACGGAGGCAGCTGCCCACAGACCAAACGCACCATCGACATGAACCCAGGTCGGGTTACCTCGCTGGCGGTGGCGCTCCGCAGCGTCAGCGACACCGTGATAATCGTCAAACGACCCATGATTGATGTTGCCGGCTTCGACACAGATAATCGTCGGACCGCGGAGCGCCTCGAGGGTGCTCTCCAACTCATCAACATCGATGCGGGAGTCTGCGTCCGAGGCAACTGCGGTCGAGGTTGAGTCACCGAAGCCGAGCAGCCGCAGCGCACGCGGGATCGTGGAGTGTCGCTCGGTCTTGACAACGATGTTGACCTTTGGTGCTCCCTGCAGACCATTGGTTTCAACATCCCACCCGGACTCGCGCAGCACGTAGTGGCGGGCCGCGGCCAGACAGGTGTAGTTGGCCATCTGGCCACCAGTAACAAACCCAACGGATGCGTCCGACGGCAGCTTCAACACATCGAGGACCCAACCGGCTGCTACCTCTTCTGCGATAGCCACCCCTTGGCCAACGGCATATAGGCCGGCGTTCTGATCCCATGTCGACGCCAACAAGTCGGCACCGTATGCCGCAGGGTGCAGGCCACCGATCACGAAGCCAAAGTATCGACCAGAGGCGTGGGCTGTTGTGAACGGTTCGAGTTCGCGGGCAAGAATGCCGACCACCTCTGCGGGATCACTCCCCGCTTCTGGTAGCGGACCGCCGAGGATGGCACGGATGTCGTCGGGATCGGTGGGACGGTAGACAGCCCGTTCCGATAGCGACGCCAGGTAGCTGGAGGCGGGGCTCATTGCCGCCTCAATGACCTCGTCCCATTCTGATTGCCTCACGAGCGTCCCTCCGTCTCAACCCTGTAGTCGACCAACCCGGTTCACCCTAGATGCCCGCCAACACCCTGACTAGCGGACGCACGCTACTCTCTGCCATGGAGGCAATTCTTGTGTTCAAAGTCACCATCACCACCGAAATTGAAGCCCCTGCAGAGGTTGTGTACGCCTACCTCGCGGATCTTTCCAACAACTCAACATGGCAAAGCGGCATCGCGTCAACCAACTGGACCTCCCGTCCCCCGATTCGAGTTGGATCCACCTATGACCAGCGGATGGACTACAAGGACATGGTGATCGCCTACGAGGTCACCGCAATCGACCCGGGTCGCTCGATAACGGTCGAGTCGCGCCACGGCGCAACCGTCCCCACCACGGTGACTCGGACCGTGCACAACCTCGGCGAATCACTCTCCCGGGTCGAAGTCGATCTTGAGGGCGAGCTGCGAAGTTGGCGCCAGATCACCAAGCCGATGGTGACCAGGACGATCCGGCGTTCGGTCGGAGCGGACTATCGCCGATTGAAAGAACAGCTGGAAGCCGGCGACGAACCTACCGACACGCCCGAGTCTTAGCTGCCTATCGCCCGGCTGAACTTGCGTAGATTCCGCCGGGATAGGTGCGGTCGTCTACGCAAGAACCAGTGAGACGGGCGGAATAGTTGAAGTTTCACATATGTTGAGAGGTGGACCGCCTCGATTGGATTGAAGATGCCAGAAATGGAACTGGGCCTCAGCAGCTTTGCCGAGACCCACCGTCACCCCGTAACCGGAGAAACCCCTACCCATGGGGAACGCTTGCGCAATGTCATTGCAGAGGTCGAACTTGCGGAGAAGGTGGGCCTGGATGTCTACGGACTCGGCGAACACCATCGGATCGACATGGCAGCCTCGTCCATCGCGGTTACCCTCGCCGCCGCTGCCGCCCGTACCGAACGAATCCGGCTTAGCTCGGCGGTGGTCGTCCTCAGCTCCGCCGACCCGGTAAGGACCTATCAGGACTTCGCCACTCTCGACCTCATCTCATCGGGCCGGGCTGAGCTGCTGGTCGGACGCGGATCATTCACCGAGTCATTCCCACTTTTCGGCTACTCGCTCAATGACTACAACGAACTGTTCACCGAGAAGCTCGAGCTTCTCCTGGCCATTCGAGACAATGAAAGGGTCACCTGGGAAGGCAAGTTCCGGGCGCCACTGGTTGACCAGGGCGTCTACCCCAGGGCCCATCAGCAACCGCTACCGATTTCGGTCGGTGTTGGTGGGACACCCGGCTCCATGGTGAGGGCAGGGCACCTCGGTCTACCCGTGACGCTGGCGATTATCGGCGGTGAACCGGCGCGGTTCCGCGTGCTCGTAGACGTCTACCACCGCTCCCTCATCGAATCCGGTCACGACCCGGCGGACTTTCCGCTTGCTGTCCACGGCCTCGGCCACATCGCCGATGACAACCAACAGGCTATTGAGGCCATCTACCCAGGGTTCAAGGACACCATGACCCGCATCGGCCGCGAACGAGGCTGGCCACCGCTCACCCGCGAGCAGTTCGATTGGATGACCAGTCCCGAGGGGTCGCTCCTTGTTGGCGACCCGAAGACAGTCGCCACCAAGATCCTCCATTGGCATGAAGTGCTTGGCATCGAACGGTTCATGCTCCACACCAGCACCGGCAATCTCCCCCAAGACGAGATCCTGCGCTCGGTGGAATTGCTGGGGACGGAGGTATCCCAGATCGTGCGTGATCGCTAGCGATACCGGCCGCGCCGGGTTGGCTACGGTATCGGTATGACTGCTCCATTTGTTCCAACTGACTTCGATGTCCCCCAAGCATTTGCGGGACCCGGCTTTCGTCTAGAGCCCCTCGGAGCCGAGCACAACGAACGCGACTACGAAGCGTGGACGTCGAGCTTCGACCACATCAAAGCAACCCCCGGCTTTGTCGGGGGCGACTGGCCACACAAGATGAGTCTCGAGGAGAACCTGTCGGACCTCGTCGCTCACGCCAAAGACTTCGAGAACCGCACCGGGTTCACCTACTCGATCCTTGAAGGTGATGAAGTCATCGGCTGTATCTACATCTATCCATCCCGCAAGGAAGGCTTTGATGCCGGGGTGAGTTCCTGGGTACGCAAGAGCAGGGCAGAGATGGATGTGGTGACCTGGCGAGCTCTCTCTGGCTGGCTTGCTTCAACCTGGCCGTTCACCAACCCGAGGTACGACGCCCGCAGCTAGGGAGTGGTGGTTGTTCAGGGATTGGTAATGGCGTTTTCGGCCCTTTCGTCAACCCCGCGTGCGATGGTTACCGAATGAACGCTCGGTTGCTCGTGTCTGTGTTGATCATCGGCCTCCTGGCGGCAGGTGCTTTCCTTGTCTCGTCGCGCAAGAGCGACCTCGATCCGGTTCCGGCGGCCGCCCCAGCTACAACGACCGTACCCCCAGCCACGACCACTCCACCGATGCTGGGCAATGCGCTTTCACTGACCGAAATCGATGGATGGCTGCAATCCGATGTCACCAGCCTCGAAGAGCTGCGTGGCCAAGTTGTGATCGTCCACTTCTGGACCTTTGGTTGCTACAACTGCAAGAACACGATTCCTTATCTTCAGGACATCTACGCCGAG
>RCNF010000195.1_pt1 | contig 28853 bp, 21 predicted proteins | sample 2041311 | NCBI WGS metagenome assembly RCNF01 (sample SAMN09708228, study PRJNA481090) | Marine sediment metagenome, whole genome shotgun sequencing project. | biome: marine sediment; feature: ocean; material: sediment; isolation source: Sewage treatment plant 2 marine sediment (STP2) ...
TCAGTTGGCAACGGGTATTACGGCAGCCAGGAATATTTCCAGGGTCCCCTGTCCGGAAGGGGCGGGCCGGGCACCGCTCTTGGCCCCGGAGCAACGGGAGTGCTCGAAAGTTTTCCTTTCACCCTGACCGGGCAGCGAATGTTTTTGCTGGTGGGAGGCGGGAACTATCCGGCCTCTTGCTTCGTCGCCCTGGTCAGGGCCGCGGACTCCACCATCCTCTACTCGGAAACCGGCCAGGGCCAGGAACTCATGACGCACCGGGAATGGGATCTGGTCCCCTACCAGGGGATGGAGTGTTTCATCCGCATTGTTGATTCCGAAATGGGGCCCATGGGGTATATCAATGTGGATGAAATCGTGGAAATCGATGACCAAATTTCCCCTGACGCGCCCACCAATGTGACGGCCGTATACCAGGTCGAAGGGGTGGACCTGGACTGGGACCCGGCTCCCGAAGAGGATTTTCTTCTTCACCGGATCTATCGCTCCAGCGACCCGGACTTCGTGGTGGACCCGGAATACCTCGTGCAGGAGGTGACCGAATCGAACTGGACCGATGCGGTGAGCCATCCCTTTGGTTTGTACTACCAGATAACCACGGTGGATTGGGTGGGTAATGAAAGCCCGCCCGAAGGGCCCTCCATCGTATCTGGTGTTCCGGTGCCCGTCCGGCCTGGCGGCGATACCTTGGCCGAAGCCGTACCCAACCCCTTCAATCCCACGACCCTGCTCGAATTCGAAATCGTCCAGCCGGGTCCAGCCACCCTGCGCATCTACGATGCTGCCGGCCACCTGGTGACCACATTGGTGGATGAGGTCCTGCCGGCGGGACTCCATCAGGCGACCTGGAATGGTCGAGATTTTTCCGGACGGACCATGGCCGCCGGTGTCTACCTGTACCGTCTGGAGACGGCGAATTTTTCCACGACAAGGCGGATGACCCTGGTCAAGTGACTTCCAAATCCCCATTTCCGGGTTTCTCCGGGGACCTGTGGCGGTCAATTTTCCGGACACAGGGTATGGGAATGGCCAATATCTTGTGCTATAGTCCTCAGACGGTGTCCGTACTGGGGGATACGGTGGATGCTTGGTCCCCCTTGCCAGACCGTGCGGACCGGATCCCAGGACCCAACGAGAACAGGACCAGGAAATGACCAGCGACCAGAACGAAAACCCGACCCCGCCCGAAGCCGAAAACCCGGACCAAGATACCGAAAACCCACAACCCAGCTTGCCTGAGGAACCTGATCATCCGGACCAACCCGGTCCACCCGAAGGAGATGAGGGTCCTGGCCAACCCGGTCAACCTGGTCAACCCGAAGGAGACGAGGGACCTGGTCAACCCGGTCAACCCGGTCATCCCGAAGGTGACGGAGAATCAGGTGAGCCCGCCACCGATGAGAACGAATTCGCGAAAATGTTCGCGGCCACCGACCAGGCCGGCCCCTCCGAGGCCAACCCCGGCGACAAGTTGACCGGAAAAATCATCCAGATCGACGGACCCGACGCTTTTGTCGACTGCGGCCTGCGCAATGAATTGCCCATGTCTGTTCAGGAGCTCAAGGGCCCGGATGGGAAAATGCAATTCCAGGTCGGTGATGAAGTCACGGCCTACGTCCAAAAGGCTCAGGACGGACTCAAGCTGACGCTGGCCATCAAGCTTCGGGATGCCGGTCACGAAGCCCTCACCGCCGCCTATGCAGCGGGGACCCCGGTCCAGGGCAAGGTCGGCAGCACCAACAAGGGTGGCTTTTCCATCGACCTGGACGGAACGCGAGCCTTTTGTCCCTTCAGCCAGATCGATGTCCGGCGGGCGGACAACCCCGACATTTTCGTGGGGCAGACCTACCAGTTCAAGATCCTGGAACTGTCCGAGGATGGACGCAACATCGTGGTATCCCGCCGGGCCCTGCTGCAGGCCGATCGGGAAACCCAGGCCCAGGCCACGCGCGAATCCCTGGCCCTGGGCGACGAACTGGAAGGGATCGTCACGCGGCTGGTCCCCTTCGGGGCATTCGTGGATATCGGGGGCATCGAAGGCCTGGTCCACATTTCCCAGATATCGCATCAAAGAGTTGGTGATCCCTCGGACGTTCTGACCGAAGGCCAGACCGTCAAGGTCAAGGTCTTGGAAATCCAGAACCTGGGGATGGGCCGGTCCGAACGCATCAGCCTCTCCATCAAGGTGCTGGCCACCGATCCCTGGCCCGAAACGGCCAAGTCCATGGTTCCCGGTCAGGACGTTACCGGGCGTGTGACCCGGCTGGTTGATTTCGGGGTGTTCGTGGAACTCCGCCCCGGCGTGGAAGGCTTGATCCACATATCCGAACTGGCTAACCGTCGGGTGATTCATCCGCGGGAAGTGCTGAACGAGGACGAGGAAATCAGTGTCCGCATTTTGGATGTGGACCTGGATCGAAGGCGCATTTCCCTTTCGCGCAAGCAGGCCACGGACTACGAAGGAGATTAGGACCTCTGCGGTCAGGTGAGCCGATCAGCCGCGAAGCTGATGAACAACCTCGATGATTTTTTGCGACGCGAAGTCGATTTCTTCGCCGGTTGTGAATCGACCGAGCCCAATCCTCATACTCGCCGAGGCCAGATCCTCGGGTACCCCGATGGCCTCTAAAATAACCGAGGGCTTGGAGTCGCTACTGGAACAGGCCGAACTCGAAGATACCGCCAGAACGGTCAAAGACCCCAGTAACCGGTGGGCGGCAATCCCCTCGAAACTCACGTTGAGATTCCCCGGCAATCGCTTGTCCAAGGTTCCGTTCACGTACACGCCGTCCAGGGCCGAATCCAGTTTTCGCCACAGTTGATCTCGCAGAGCCAGTAGGCGCTCGGCCTCGGCAGACATCTCCTCGGCCGCCAGGCGACAGGCTTCGCCGAAAGCCGCAATGCCCGGCACATTCAACGTGCCCGGACGCAGGTCCCTTTCCTGCCCCCCTCCAAACATCAGCGGAGCGAGGGTCACCCTCGGGTCGCGGCGACGTACATAAAGGGCGCCCACTCCCTTGGGTCCATAGATCTTGTGGCTCGACAAGGACAACAGATCCACACCATCGGTTTGGACATCAAGGGGAACCCTCCCGGCGGCCTGGGCGGCATCCGTGTGGAACAGAATTTGATGTTCCTTGCAGATTTTTCCCACCTCGGAAATGGGCTGGAGAGTTCCGATCTCGTTCTGCGCAGCCATCACCGAAACCAGGATGGTATCCGGTTGTAAGATGTCAGCGATTTCGGCGGCAGCCACCCGTCCGTCAGCGCCGGCCCGGACGGTCGTGACCCGGCCCCCACGGCGAACATATTCCGCCAACGGCTCGGTCACGGCCTCGTGCTCCAGGTTGGAAGTGACCATATGTTTTGAGCCGGCGCCGTAGATTCCGGCCACACCCAGCAGGGCCAGATTGTTGGCCTCGGTCGCCCCTGAAGTGAAGATGATTTCCTGCGCCGTGCCCCCGATCAAGTCGGCCACTTTTTCCCGGCCCTCCTCCACCAGACGCGCCGCCGCCCAGCCGAAAGCATGTCCGGCGCTCGCGGGGTTACCGAAATGATCCCTCTGGACCCGCTGCAGAAACTCCAGAACCCGCGGATCCATCGGCGTGGTCGCGTGATGATCGAGATAAACGGGGGTGCGCAAGGCCATGGGCCGCTCTCCGGTGGTTCACCGACTGAGTTCGAGCATCCTGTTGATGGGCACCAGGGCTTTTTGTGCCAGGGCCGGATCGACGATGATTTCCGGCGTTCGGTCCCGCATGCAGAGGTAGAGCTTTTCCAGGGTGTTCATTCGCATGTAGGGACACTCGTTGCAATTGCAGGTCTCATCGCTGCCAGCAGCGGGGATGAACACCTTGTCGGGGTTTTCCTTCTGCATTTGATGGATGATACCCGGCTCGGTCACCACGATGACCTGCTCGGCCTCGGTCTGCCTGGCGAAGGCCAGCATGCTCGAAGTGCTGCCGATGTGATCGGCGTGCTGAAGCACGGCGGCCGGACATTCGGGGTGAGCCGCCACCAGGGCGTCAGGATGATCAATCTTCGATTCGACGAGTCTCTTTTCATTGAACATCTCGTGGACTTCACATGATCCGGGCCAGAGCACCAGGTCTCTTCCCAAGCTGCGAGACACCCAGTCCCCCAGATATTTATCCGGGGCAAAAACGATAGGCTGGTCATCGGGGAAGGAAGCCACGATTTTCACGGCATTGCTGCTGGTGCAGATGACATCGCTCATGGCCTTGGTCGCCGCCGAGCAGTTGATGTAACTGACCACCTTGTGACCCGGGTGGTCAGCCAGGAAGGCGGCGAAATCGTCGGGGGGGCAGCCATCGGCCAGGCTGCAGCCCGCCGCCAGATCCGGTAGTAGAACCTGTTTATCCGGGTTGAGGATCTTGGCTGTTTCAGCCATGAAATGGACACCGGCAAAAACGATGATTTCGGCTTCGGTTTCTGCCGCCTTTTGGCTGAGAGCCAGGCTGTCCCCGATGAAATCGGCGATGTCCTGGATATCCGGTTCCTGATAGTAGTGGGCCAGGATGACCGCATTCATTTCACGGCGCAAAATGTCGATTTCACGAAAGAGATCCAGGGTGGGATCCACCGCCCCTACCGTTTCATCAGTCATGCCAACTCATTTCTGCAGGAAATGGACCGCGAATCCCGGATTTTCCGGCCCCGGATCCGGGAATCTTGCCTCGCATGGCGGTCGCGAACCACCCATTTATTGCTAATTTTGTCACAGACCCCAATTTCTGCAAGGTCCCAATCCAATTTCAGGTTGATGAGCTATGGACTTTTCGGTGTCAAAGCCCTAATATTCATGGGTTGGAAATGCGGCCTCTGCCTCCTGGCGGGCATGGTTATATCGGTGGCAGGCCGTCCGTTCTCCCCACCAGCTGAACGCGAGGATATCTCGGCAATGAAAAAAATTGCGTCTGTCCTGTCCGGCAATAGCAGCCCGAATGTGAAGCTATGCCTGCCCGTGCTCCTGACCCTCGGCCTGATCGCGGCGGTCCTGTTTACTGGCGCCTGTTCCAAAGACGAAACAACTGAGGGTCTTTTCCCAACTCAGCCCAAACCAGAAGCCAGAAACTGGTTGTTCGCCGTCCGCGGCACCTCCGGCACCAACATCTATGCCGCCGGTGTCAAAGGCGCCCTGTTCCACTACGATGGCAACGCCCAGAATCAGTGGACGCTGGTCCCTTTGAGCACCAAGAACTCCATCACCGAACTGTGGGACGCCGGGGGCGGCACCATGTACGCCACTGGTCACAATGGCCTGATCCTCCGAAATACCGGAGGCGGCTGGAATGGCATGACCTCGGGAACCTCCAAGGATCTGTTCGGGGTCGGTAGGATGCGAGGCGGAATCTACGCCTGCGGCCTGGATGGAATCTTGTTGAAGCTCAGCGGTACCACCTGGAATTCCGCCGGTGGTATGAGCTGGATTCTCGACGCCAACACTGCGCCCACCGACTCCATTTCGTTCAGTGAGAATGTGGCTTCTCTGGTCACGGTGAACAGCTTTTTCATCGGTGGCGCCTACGACGACCCCAATTTCGAGGGCCAACTCGACGGAATGTTGGGGACCAAGGGTGGCGTCTTCGAGGTGGCCAGCAACTATTCTTTCCCGCCGCCGGATCCCGTATCCGGTGAATATTCGGTATTACCGAACTGGATCCTCCGGCCCTTGAGCGGTGAGCAGATCGTCGACGCGGAATGGATGCTTTCGAGCACTTCGGATCCCGCCGACCTGAGCCGCAACTACCTGGGAACTTCCGAAGGTTGGCTCTTCCAGCTTTCCGATGCCAGAGGCGACACGGTCTGGACCAAATTCTACCCCTCGGTCACCAATGCCCCCAGGGCGGGCATCCAGGACATCTGGCTTGACGCCCAGCAGAACATTTACATGGTTACCGATGAAGGCAAGATCATCTATCAGACTGCGGACTACAATTTCACCGAGGGGACCGGTTACCGGGCCGAACTTTTCGACAGCCCTTTGAGCCTGACCGGCATCTGGGGCGTAGACCCGGGGCAGTTCTATGTCACCGGTTACATTGATGACGCCCTCCTGCGTTGTTCCCATGACCCGGCCACCGGGTATTTCAACTACGTCGGTGTGGACGTTGGTTTTCCTGACGACAAGGCCCTGGATCCGGGACCGAACAAGGACAAGTTCGGTCGGCCCCTTTACTGACCCTCCGGCCTCCGGCCCGCCTTGCGTGCCGGCAGTCGCCGGATGATTGATAGACTTCCCCGACGGCCCGGTTCTTTTCGAAGGACCGGGCTGGTGTACGCTCAAAATGCATTCTGGAGGTAATCCCCATGTCACATCTGGGTTTTCGCCGCAAGGCCGGCATGATCGCTCTTCTGGCAGGACTGTCCTGCTTTCTGTTGACCGCTGGTGCGATGGCCGGGTATGAACCGGATCCGTCCACTCCCCGCTCCGAGGTTCCCGCGGAATACCACTGGAACCCCAAGGACATCTTCCCGGACAACGAAGCCTGGCAGGCTGAACTCGCGGCCATCGGCGGCGACATTCCGAAGCTCATGGAATTCCAGGGTCGGCTGGGAGAATCCGCCGCCATCATGCTGGACGCCCAGAGTGCTACGCACGACATGTTGATCAGGCTGTACAAACTTTATGTCTACGCCCAGACCCTCTACGACGTGGATCAGGGTAATAACGATCACCGACAGATGCAGGGCCAGGTGTCCGCCCTCTTCCCCTCCTTCGGCGAAGCCACCAGCTGGATGGAACCCGAGCTCCTGGAAATCGACCCGGCGGTCATCAAGAACTTCATGGCCGAAGAAGAAGACCTGGCCGTGTACAACTACTATTTCTCCGAACTGTGGCGGCAGCAGGAGCACACCCTCAGCAGCCCCGAAGAGCGTTTGATGGCCCTGACCGGCAACATGCGTTCGGTTCCCAGCGACGCCCATGAAGCGCTGCTCGGCGTGGATATGGAATTCCCGGAAATCGTGAACGGCGATGGGGAAACCGTCCCGATGACCGTCAGCGGGTTTTCCGGACTGCGGTCGGACGACAACTACAGCGTCCGCGTTCAGGCCCGGGACGCCTTTTTCGGAACCCTGCGAAACTACGAAAACACTTTCGCGGTTCTGTTGGATGGGGCAGTCAAATCCCACATCATGAGCAAGGACGCCCGTGGTTACGAGACCTGCCTCGAGGCTTCCATGTCTCCGGACAACATCTCCACCGGCGCCTACCGGATGTTGATCGACACGGTGCGGGAAAGCCTGCCCAACACCATGCACAAGTACGTCAACCTGCGGCGCAAGATCATGGGCCTGGACGGTCCCTTGACCTTCCCCAACCTCTACAACGCCATGATCAAGGGCGTGGAGCCCAACTACTCCTATGCCGACGCCCAGACCCTCATCACCAAGGGTCTGAAGCCCCTGGGCAAAGAATACGTGGGGCTGCTGGCCGAGGGCATGGACCCCGAGAGCGGCTGGATCGACATCTATCCCAACGAGGATAAACGCAGCGGCGCCTACAGCAACGGTGTTCTGGCCAAGGAGATCCACCCCTACGTCCTGCACAACTTCGACAACACCCTGGACGCGGTCTCGACCACGGCCCACGAGATGGGCCACGCCCTGCACTCGGTCTACAGCAACCGCCACCAGCCGACCATATACGCGGGCTACACCACGTTCCTGGCCGAGATCGCCTCGACCTGCAACGAGGCCCTGCTGACCAACTATATGCTGGCCGAGGCGGACGACGTCGACGTCCAGCTCATGCTCCTGAACCAGCGGCTGGAATCGATTCGCCTGACCATCTTCCGGCAGACCCTGTTCGCCGATTTCGAGCTGCGCTTCCACGAGCACGCCGAGGCCGGCAACCCCCTGACGGCGGAGTTCCTCAACAGCCTGTACGCCGACATGATCAAGGAGTACTACGGCCCGGACTTCGAGCTCGGTGTGGATGACGAGTGCGAGTGGATGTTCATCCCCCACTTCTACTACAACTTCTACGTGTTCACCTACGCCACCGGTCTGACCAGCGGTCTGGCCCTGGCGGACGAGATCACCAAGACCGGCGACAAGGCCGCCCAGCGTTACATCGACAACATGCTGAAGGCCGGCTCCAGCGCGCCGCCGCTGGACATCCTGCGCAATGCGGGTGTGGACCTGGAAACATCGGCGCCTATCCTCAGCGCCATGAAGATGTTCGAAGAGACCATTGAGGAATTCGACCGTCTGTGGTCCAAAAAGTACGGCAAGATGTAGGCTGGTTTCCGGCCTCCGGTAATTCCGTAGAAAAAAGAGCCCCCTCGGCAGAGGGGGCTTTTTTTTGGTGGTAGGCCACCCAGGACTCGAACCTGGCACAACCTCCTTAAAAGGGAGATGCTCTACCTGATGAGCTAGTGGCCCACCCGAACAGGGTGCGTTTTCTCGCAGGACCCGCAATATAGACGACACTCCGGCCGGTGTCAAAAAAATCAGGAACTCCAGACGTTATCAGGTAGTTACGCCGGTTTCCGTCCAGATCATCTGCTCCCGATCCCGGCCCACGCTCACCCCCACGATGAGGGTGCCGAGTTCCTTTTCCAGAAACTCCAGGTACTTGCGGGCGGCCGCGGGCAGATCAATCAGCTTGCGGCACTCGGTCGTCGGTTTTTCCCAGCCTGGGAATTCCCGGTAGACCGGGCGGCAACGGGGAATGGCCTCGCTGACCACTGGGTAGGTGGTAACTTGCTCCCCGTCCAGATCGTAGGCCGTTGCCACCTGGATCGCAGGCAGGTTGTCCAGAACGTCCAGCTTGGTGATGATCACCCCGTTCATGCCGTTGATGTCCACGGAGTAGCGGGAGGCCACCAGATCGAACCACCCGCACCGGCGCGCCCGGCCTGTCGTGGCACCATATTCGCCGCCGGCGTCGCGCAGGGCGTCTCCCTGCTCACCCAGAAGCTCGCTGGGAAAGGGCCCGTTGCCCACCCGCGTGCAATAGGCCTTGAAGATCCCGTTGATATCCCCGAGCGCCCGAGGCGGAAGCCCGGTGCCGGTCAGAGCCCCCCCGATGGTGCTGTTGCTGCTGGTCACGAAGGGGAACGTCCCGTGATCTATATCAAGCATGGTTCCCTGGGCCCCTTCAAACAGGGCGGTCTCGGTTCCTTGCCGCACCTTGCGCAACGCATCGTAGGAATTGACGACCATCGGGGCGACAAACTGGGCCAACACGACCAGCTCCTCGGCCAGGACCCTCGCCGGCAGGGGCTCGGCGTCGTAGAAGGCGCTGAGGATCTCGTTGGCCGCCAGGATTTTCTCGATGGCTTTGCGTTCCAGGTTGTCCGGGGGCAGCAACAGGTCGCCCATCCGCAGCCCCGTACGCTGGATCTTGTCCAGGTACGCAGGCCCGATGCCCCGGCCGGTGGTGCCGATACTCTTGCGCTTCAACTTGGTTTCCCGCAGCTCGTCCAGGCGCATGTGGTAGGGCATCAGCAGGGTGGCCGTGGCCGAAACATGCAACCGGTCCCGCACTTCGATACCCCTCTGCTCCAGGGCGAGGATCTCGTCCCGCAAACTCCAGGGATCAACCACCATGCCCCCGCCCAGAAGGCAGCGAACTCCGGGGTGAAGTATGCCGGAGGGGACCAGGTGCAGCACGTGTTTGTCCGGCCCGATGTGAATTGTGTGTCCGGCATTCGCCCCGCCCTGATAGCGCAGGACCCAGTCGACATCCCGGCTCAAGGCGTCAACGATCTTGCCCTTGCCTTCGTCGCCCCACTGGCCGCCGATGATCACTCGGTTTTCCACAGCTTCATCTCCACGGTTGGAACTGTCCCCCGGACGGACCCGCCGTCCAGATTTGGTCACCAAAAAAAAACCCGAACTTATTGTCGGGATGCCCTAACGGGTTTCTGAAAGTATCGCTCCGTCATCAATTCCCGTCAAACATAGCTTTCAAAGCACCCCAGGTTTTTTCGTCGACCAGCGAACCCGCACCACATTCGTCGTGAACTCCGGGATTGCCCGCCTGAGCCTCCACGTTGCCGTCGGCCTCCCCGTCCCCGTCGCTGTCGCCCACCTCGACCCCGTTCAAACAGCCGTCGCCGTCGGAATCCAGGTTGGCCAGATTGGAGTCCCACAGGCGGCCGTTGGCCAGGAAATCCACGCCGAAGGGGTTCAGTTCGAAATTGTCAGAATCGGGCTGCTCCACCAGATGGCAACTGAGACACAGGTTGGGATCGGAAACCGGCAGACGGAGCATGTCCGCATCGGTGGCCAGGGTCGCAACCGGGGACACCAGCGCACAGACCGCCAAGACGGTCGCTGCCTGAAGCGATCCTGTGAAAAACCCGCGTTTCATCCTGCCACCTGGGACGGGGCCCTGGGTCTCAGAACCACCGCCGGAGATTCTCGTTTGTATCGCTCCATCCATGGCACCCTGACCAGGCCGAATCGACCTGTTAATGCCTATTATACCTCTGGCCCGGCAACTCCGTCAAATCACCCCAAATCGTCATTGGCCAGCAAAAGTTCTTCCACCCAACCGAGCATTTCTTCGCGCCCGGTTCCCTTGACGGCGGAAGTGGGAAAAAACGGGGTATCGCCGGGAACTTCCAAGGCCTGAATTATTTCCTGAAAGCGTCCCGAGCGGGAATTGGTTCCGATTTTGTCCGTTTTGGTCACGGCCACGGCGAAGGGGTGCCCCGACTGGCGCACCCAGCCAGAAACCTCCAGGTCCTCCTGGGTCGGCTGATGGCGCACATCCAGAAGATGGAAAATGGCCAAGGGACGGTCGTCCGACAGCAGAAACCGCTGAAACAAGGCCTTCCAGACCGCCCGTTTCTTCTTGCTCACCTTGGCGAAGCCGTACCCGGGCAGATCCACCAGGTAGAAGCGGTCATCCACCAGGAAATAGTTCAACAGACGCGTCTTGCCCGGTTGGCCGCTGGTGTGGGCGACCTTATTCCGGTCCAGGAAATGATTGATCAAGGATGATTTGCCGCAGTTACTTCTCCCTATGAAAGCGAATTCGGGCAAGATCCTCTCAGGTCTGCCGGCCAGGTCGGGACTGCTGGTGATGAATTCAACTTCCATGGGCCGGCTCAGCTTTTCCGGGGTCGGGAAACGGTCTTTTTCTTACCGGCTGCCTTTTTGCGGCGAACCCCGGCGGCGGCCCGCTTTTTCTTGCCCCCATCAACCAGGGCCAGGGCCAAGACCTCATCCATGGTATCGACCAGATGCACGGTCAGCTTGCTCTTGACCACATCGGAAAGCTCGCGGAAATCCTTCTCGTTGTCCCGCGGAATGATCAGGTGCCGGGAGCCGGCCCGTACCGCGGCCACCGCCTTTTCCGGCAGCCCGCCAATGGGCAGCACCTTGCCGCGCAGGGTTACTTCACCGGTCATGGCAACATCGGCGCGGACGGGAACCTGCCGCAAAAGCGACACGATCGCCGTGGCCATGGCCACCCCAGCGCTGGGGCCGTCCTTGGGGATGGCGCCCTCGGGAACGTGGATGTGGATCTGGTTTTTCTTGAACCAGTCGCCGGACATTTCCCGGCACAGACCCCGGGCGTAACTGAGACCCGTTTCGGCGGACTCCTTCATCACGTCCTTCAGGTTGCCGGTGATGGTGATCTTGCCGCTGCCGGGCACCGAGGCCACTTCAATTTCAAGGATCTCGCCTCCAGCCATGGTCCAGGCCAGGCCCACCACGACTCCGATCTCCGGGTCTCGATCCACCAGCTTGCGGCGAAACTTCGGGATGCCCAGGTAATCCTGGACATTGCGATCGCTCACCGCGCCGGGAAACTTCCCCTTGTCCGCGTGATGTTTGGCGACCTTGCGGCAGATGCCCGCGATCTCCCGTTCCAGGTTGCGGACGCCCGCTTCGCGGGTGTAACCGTCGATGATGGCCTGGAAGGCCGACTGCTTGAACCCGCCGGTCCACTTGGCCACCCCGTTCCGTTTCATCTGGCGCGGAGCCAGGAATTTCTCGGCGATGACCAGTTTTTCATGTTCCAGATAACCGGGAATCCGAATGATTTCCATGCGGTCTTCCAGGGCCGGCGGAATCGAATGCAGACTGTTGGCCGTGGTGATGAACATCACGTTGCTCAAGTCAAACTCCACCTCGAGGTAGTGATCGCTGAAGGTGGAATTCTGTTCGGGATCCAGAACCTCCAGCAGGGCACTGGCGGGATCGCCCCGGAAGTCGGCGCCCATCTTGTCGATTTCATCCAGCAGGAAAACGGGATTGCGCGTACCGGCCTTGCGCAGGGATTCGATGACCCGACCGGGCTTGCTTCCGATGTAGGTCCGGCGGTGGCCCCGGATCTCGGCTTCGTCACGCACCCCACCGAGGCTGATCCGCACGAATTTCTTCTTCATGCTGTCGGCGATGCTGCGGCCCAGGCTGGTCTTGCCCACACCCGGAGGTCCGACCAGGCAGAGGATGGTGCCCTGGGTCTTCTTGGTCAGCTTGTAGACGGATAAAAATTCGAGGATCCGTTCCTTCACCTTGTTCAGGCCGTAGTGGTCGGCGTCCAGTTGCAACCGGACCTTGGCGGTGTCCACCTGGTCCCGCGATTTTTTCTTCCAGGGCAAGGCCAGCAGGGTGTCCAGGTAATTGCGCACCACTGTGGCCTCGGGACTCATGGGCGACATTCGTTCCAGGCGGTTCATTTCCCGCCGGGCCATGTCCATGGCTTCGGCGCTCATGGAACTGTCCTCGATCCGAACGCTGTACTCCTCGATCTCGGAGTCCTCGTCGGCGGAAAAGCCAAGCTCCTTGCGGATGGCGCGCAGCTGTTCGTTGAGATAAAACTCCCGCTGGTTGCGTTGGACCTGGGTCTGAACTTCTCCGTCGATTCTTTGTTCGACTTCCAGAATATCCAGTTCGTTGGCCAGTATCTGGTTGATACGTTGCAGACGTTTTTGAAGGTCGGGTTCTTCCAGCAGTTCCTGCTTCAGGGGAACGCGGCCCAGGATGTAGGCGCTGATCGAGTCGGCCATGCGCGCGATTTCCTCGATGTTCAATACCGACAGCAACACCTCGTCCGGCAGCCGCTTGTTCAACCGCACGTACTCCTTGAACCGTTCCTTGATGGACCGGCTCAAGGCCTCGACCTCCGTCCCGGTCGCCACGATCTCCTTGACCGGTTTGATACCAACTTCCAGGAATCCCTCGGACATGACCACTTTGGCCACGCGGACCCGAGCCACCCCTTCGACGAGGATCTTCAGGGTCTCGTCGGGGGTTCGGATGATCTGGAGCACCTTGATGACGGTCCCGAATTTGTAGAGATCACCTTCGGCGGGATCCTCGGTCTCCGGTTCCTTCTGCGCAATCACGCACAGGTACTTGTCCCGCTCCATGGCGGCCTCGACCGCGGCCACGGACCGAGGTCTTCCGACCAGCAGAGGCGTGACCATGTAGGGAAACACCACCACGTCTCGCAAGGGCAACAGGGGCAGTTCACCGGGTAGAACAACCTCTTGGCCGTCCTGGGTGGTGATGAAATCTTTGGGGCTCATTGTACTCCTCGGTCCGGCTTCACCGAACAGACACGGACAGACGCCCGCAGGCGGACTGTCAGCTGCTTCGCCGTCGCGCGGACACACGGGTGAACTTTCATGACGATCTTGGGAGGTTGCCGGGTGTTCTTACGCTTCCTTGATGTCGATCGGGGGGTCGCCCAGCACCACCTCGGGTTCGGCCTTTTCGACCACGGTATCCCGGGTGATGATAACCTGACGGACGTCATCCTGGGAAGGAATCTCGAACATGGTATCCCGCATGATGTTCTCCAGTATGGAGCGTAACCCCCGCGCGCCTGTTTTGCGTTCGGTCGCCATATTGGCGATCTCCACCAGGGCTTCGGGTTCGAACACCAGTTCAACGTCCTCCATATCCAGGAGTTTGGTATACTGCTTGGTCAGGGCATTGCGGGGTTCGGTCAGGATGCGCACCATGGCGTCGCGATCCAGGTCGTGCATGTTGGTCACGACGGGCAGCCGACCGATGAGCTCGGGAATCAGTCCGAATTGCATCAGATCCTGGGACTCGACCAGGCTGAGGAATTCTTCCCGCTCCTCACTGATGGAAAATTCTTCCTGGCGGGCAAAACCCAGCACGTTCCGGCCCACCCGGCGTTCGACGATCTTTTCCAGACCCTGGAAGGCGCCGCCGCAGATGAACAGGATGTTCTTGGTATTGACCTCGAGATACTTCTGCTGGGGATGCTTACGTCCGCCCTGGGGCGGCACGTTGGCCACCGTGCCTTCAAGGATTTTCAAAAGCGCCTGCTGCACCCCTTCACCGGAAACGTCCCGGGTGATGGAAGGATTGCCGCTCTTGCGTCCGATCTTGTCGATCTCATCGACGTAGACGATTCCCTGTTCGGCGGCAGGAATGCTGTAATCCGCGGCTTGAAGAAGCCGGACCAGAATGTTTTCCACGTCCTCGCCCACGTAGCCGGCCTCGGTCAAGGCGGTGGCGTCGGCGATGGCGAACGGAACGTTCAGGAACCGGGCCAGGGTCTGGGCCAGCAGGGTCTTCCCCGTGCCGGTGTTGCCAAGCAGCAGGATATTGCTCTTGTCGATCTCGACCCCGTCACTGGTCTTTTTCTGGTGAATGCGCTTGTAGTGGTTGTAAACTGCCACCGACAGGCTGATCTTGGCCTGCTCCTGCGCGATCACGTAGGTATCCAGGTATTCCCGGATCTCTTTCGGCTTGGGAAATTTCGGTGGCGCCAGGGAAGCTTCGTCCAGCAGTTCACCCTCGAGAATATCGTTGCAGAGCTTGATGCACTCGCTGCAGATGTACACGCTGGATGGCCCGGCCACCAGCTTGGCTACTTCGTCCTGGCCGCGGGCACAGAACGAGCACTTGATCATTTGAGGACTGCCGTTCTGCCGACGTTTCATGGGGACTCCAGCTCCAGTGCTCGACTATTTTTTCTTCTTCGTATCCTTCGCGGGCTCGATTTCACTGCGACTCTCAATCACCTTGTCGACCAGACCGTATTCGCGGGCTTCTTCCGCGGACATGAAGAAGTCGCGGTCACTGTCCTTGGCGATCTTGTCCTTGGACTGTCCGGTATGGGCGGCAAGGATGCTGTAAAGCTTGTCCCGGATGTTGAGGATCTCCTTGGTGTAGATCTCCAGCATGCTGGCCTGACCTTGACTGCCCCCCAGGGGCTGGTGGATCATGACCCGGGAATTCATCAGCGCCGAGCGTTTTCCCTCCGCACCGGCGGCCAGCAACACGGCACCCATGCTGGCGGCCTGGCCCATGCAGATGGTAACCACATCATTTGTAATGTATTGTATCGTATCGTAGATGGCAAGACCCGCCGTTACGCTTCCGCCGGGACTGTTGATATACAAATAGATATCCCGTTCCGGGTCTTCGGCCTGCAAAAACAGCATCTGGGCGATGACCAGGTTCGCGATATTATCGTCCACCGGAAAGCCCAGAAAAATGATCCGGTCCTTCAGGAGCCGGGAATAGATATCGTAAGCCCGTTCACCGTGACTGGTCTGATCGACGACTACGGGGACAAGCATGGGTCACTCCTTTTCGGCAAAAACATCCGTGTCCGCGGGTACCTCGGCAATTTCGGCCCGGGAGAGCAGAAAATCGTAGGTGCGGCGTTCCAGAAGGTCGTATTCGATCCGTTCTTTCTCCTGGCCACTGTTGACGAATTCGCGGTACTGGTCAACATCGAATCCGTTTTCAAGGGCCAGCTGTTCGATCCGTTCATCGACATCATCGTCGGTTACCTTGATATCTTCCTTTTGCCGCACCGCCTCGAGAAGCAACATGGCCTTCAAGGCCTTCTCCGCGTGGGGTTTACCTGCTTCGAGGTATTCCCGGTCCTCTTGATCGGTATTTGGCCGACCCATCTGGGCGTTCCGCTTGTGCATATCCTCCAGACCCGAGTCCAGGTACCGCGAAACCATGGACGGAGGCAGTGAAACATCGTGGCGCGCCACAAGTTCCGTCTGGATCTGCCGGTCCAGCTCCTGTTCGATGCGCTTGACCGCCTCTTTCTCCAGGTCGGCCCGGATATCCGAGCGCAGATCCTCCAGGGTCTTGCCCTCGGCCATTTTACCGGCAAAATCGTCGTCCAGGGGGGGCAGATTCTTGGCTCCCACCTGCCGGACGAAGCACTTGAAAGTCATGCTAGTGCCCTTCAGGCCCTCGTTGGGGTGGTCTTCGGGGTATTCCACCGTCACGGTCTTCTCCTGGCCCTCGACGCAGCCCTGCAACTCGGCGTTGAAGGCGGGCATGTTGTTGGGGGAACCGAGGATGAAGCGCTGGTCAACAATCTTGCTTTCTTCGGGAAAAGCACCCTCCGGGCCGGCGGGAATAAGGTCCAGGAGGATCTCATCCTCGTCTTCGGCGGGCCGATCAACCTTCTCGAAAACCGCCTGGGCCGTACGCAAGCGTTCGATCACCTCGTCCACATCCTTGTCCGCCACCACGGTTTCGCGTCGTTTCACCGACAAGCCGTCAACATCCCCCAGCTCGATTTCCGGCCGGACTTCGACCACCAGATCGAACTTCAGGGGCCCATCTTCACCGAAATCCAGGTTTTCCAGCATGGGGTCATTCACCGGCGCCAGCTTGTGTTCAAGCAGGGCGGACATCCAGGCCTTGGGCACCAGGGCTTCCACCGTTTCGGAACGGATCAGGTCCCCCATCTCCTTTTCCACCACGGCCTGCGGTGTGCGGCCTTTGCGGAACCCCGGTTTCTGGTGCGATTTGGCCGCCTTTTTCAGGCGGTTGGTGTATTCCTGGTCGAAATGGGAGCGGTCGATCTGGGCCTTGACCACCCGCTTCCAGGGCTCGGGCGATTCGATGACCGTGGAAATGGGATTGGGGGTCTTTTCGTGATTGTCGGTCATGGAAATCATTCCTCGTTTTGATGGAGTCTAACCGGGCAGCCGCGGACGGGCCGGTGATCATTTATCCAGATCTGTTTCCAGGTTCGAAACGATGGTGGTGCGAGAGGGGGGACTCGAACCCCCACGGGTTTCCCCACAGGAACCTAAATCCTGCGCGTCTGCCAGTTCCGCCACTCTCGCCCATCGGACCGGTCGCGCGGTGGGGCGGCGCTTGGCCGCGCCAATATAACCACCCCCCAAAACCCGGTCAAGCCGGTCGGATCGGTCCCATTACTGCATTTTCCGGTAAATGGTGCGCGAAGCGATGCCCAGGATGTTGGCCGCCGTCTCCTTGTCCCCCGCGGTACTGTCGAGGGTCGCCTGGATCAGTTGCATTTCGGCATCCTTCAAGGTGGTGCCGACGGGAATGTTCACCGTGTCTGTCCGCTGCCGGCCACTCACCACGGAGTTGGGCAAAACGTCCACATCAACCAGCTTGTCCTTGCTCAAAACCACCGCCCGTTCGATGGCGTTTTCGAGTTCCCGGACATTCCCCGGCCAGGAATACTTGGCCATCACCTCCAGGGCACCGGGCGTGAATCCCGCCAGTTGTTTGCCGTTTTTTTCGTTGTACTTCTGCAAAAAGAAGTTCGACAGCAGGACCACATCCTCGCCCCTGCTGCGCAGCGTAGGCAACTCCAGGTTGATGACGTTCAGCCGGTAAAAAAGATCCTCGCGGAAGTGGCCCTCGGTCACCATTGCCGGCAGATCGGAATTGGTGGCCGCAATGATGCGCACGTCGACATGGATGGGCTCGTTTCCGCCCAGCCTCTGGATGACGTTTTCCTGCAGCACCCGCAGCAACTTCACCTGGGTGGTCTGGGACATTTCCCCGACTTCGTCCAGAAACAAAGTGCCGTTGTTGGCCATCTCGAAACGCCCTTTGCGGCGCGCCACCGCCCCGGTGAAGGCGCCCTTTTCGTAACCGAACAGTTCGGCCTCCAGCAGGTTCTCCGGCAAGGCGGCGCAACTGACCCTGACCATGGTGCGTTTGGTGCGTTCGCTCCATCCGTGGATCGCCGTGGCGAAAACTTCCTTGCCCGTCCCGCTCTCCCCGGTCAAGAGGATGGTCGCGCTGCTGGCGGCCACCTGCCGCGCCGTTTCGATGGCGCTGCGCATGGGATCACTGTTGCCGATGATCTCGTTCACACCCTGGATTTCGGCCAGACGCTTGCGCAGATCCCGGTTCTCGGCGATGAGATGTTGTTTTTCCAGGGCCTTGCGCACCACCTTCAAGGTGGTGGTGATGGAGAAGGGTTTTTCGATGAAATCGTAAGCACCGCTGCGCATGGCATCGACCGCGGTTTCGATGGTGCCGTGCCCGGTGATGATCACGAATTCGGTGTTCGGCGCCACGACCTGGCCGGCTTTCAACAAATCCATGCCGCCCATCTTGGGCATCTGCAGATCCGATAGCACCAGATGGATTTCCTCCCGGCGCAGAATGGCGAGCCCCTCTTCCCCGTTGTCGGCGGTCCGGACATGATAGCCGTTGCGCCCCAGAAGTTTGCTCAGTGCCCGGCTGAGTTCCGGTTCATCGTCCACCACCAGGATGTTGGCATCATATTCCGGAGTTTCGGCGGAAGCCGCCGCGGGACCGGAGTCAGGCAATTCGGAATTGATGTTCATGGTTCTGGATAACCTCAGGTACGGCACTCGGTGATCAAGGGCGGACCAAACAGGCGGACAATTTGTCAGTGATTTGACGATTTGTCAACAGGTAGCGGTTCAAGTTGGTCCAGACGCGGTTCCGGGGGGTTTTAGGAAGGAATACCGCCGGGAAACAACCGCCCGAACAGCCCCCGGCGGTGGGCCGCCTCGAGCAGGGATTCCCGGAAGGAGGGGTGGGCGATCCTGATCAGGGCTTCGGCGCGCTGGCGCACGTTGCGTCCCAGCATGTGGGCCACCCCGTATTCGGTAACCACGACGTGGACATCAGCCCGGGTCAAAACCACGCCCGATCCCGGATCCAGAATGGGCACAATGCGGGATACGACCCCGTCGGAGGTGACCGAAGGCAGGGCCATGATGGGCAGCCCCCCCTTGGCCAGGGCGGCGCCGCGCATGAAATCGGCCTGGCCCCCGAATCCGCTGTAAATTTTTTCCCCGATGGAATCGGAACAGACCTGACCGGTCAGATCGATCTGGATGGCACTGTTCACGGCGACCATGTTGTCGTTCTTGGCGATGTTGCCGGGGTGGTTCACATAGTCGGTGGGATGGAATTCGATGAGGGCGTTGTCGTGAGCAAAATCATACGTGTCGCGGGTCCCCATGATGAACCCGGCCACGACCTTGCCCGGATGGAAGTTTTTGACTTCGCCGGTGACCACCCCGTTGCCCACCAGTTCCGGAAGGGCTTCGGTGAACATTTCCGTATGAACCCCCAGATCCCGACGGTCGCCCAAGAATTCCAGGACCGCGTTGGGAATCGCCCCCAGGCCAAGTTGCAGACAGGAACCATCGGCAATGAGGCCGGCCACGTTGGCGCCGATCTTCCGTTCCACTTCGGTGGCCGGGTCGGGCCGGAATTCATCCAGGTCGTAGTCGACCTCGACAAAGGAGTGGATCTTGGAAACGTGGATGAAACTGTCCCCGAGAGTACGGGGCATCTTGCGGTTGACCTCGGCCACGATCACCCGGGCGGAAAGGGCGGCCGGTTTGGTGACCCCCACCTCGATCCCGAAGCTACAGAAGCCGTGTTCGTCCGGCGGGCTGACCACCACCATCGCGCAGTCCAGCGGTATCACACCCCGGTTGAACAGGCGAGGCATCTCGTGCAGGTGGACCGGCACGTAGTCGGCCCGCCCTTCATTGACCGCATCACGAGTATTCGACCCGACAAAACAGTCGTTGAGACGAAAATGTCCCTTCATCTCGGGGCCGATGTAGGGAGCATCCCCCAGGGTCAGGTGGTGGATAATTTCAACATCCTGCAGTTCTTCGGCACGAGCCGCCAGGGCGGAAATCAGGACGTGGGGCGCCGCACAGCCCGAACCCAGATAAACCTTGTGACCGGATTCCACCACCTTGGCCGCTTCGTCGGCGCTGCACAGGCGCGAACGGTAAAGGGTCATCCAACTCATGAGCTTGATCCGCCACAGGCTTCGGCCACAGGTACGGTATCACAGCCGCGGGCCTGGGCCAGGCCCGGGTGGGTGACGTGGCCGCCCAGAATGTTGACTCCCCGGGCCAGGGCTGGATCAGCAGCCAGAACCTTTGCCAACGGACCCGAGGCCACCTCCGATATGTAGGGCAGGATGGTATTGGCCATGGCGTAGGTCGCAGACCGGGCTACCAGGCTGGTCACGTTGGGCACGCAGTAGTGGGTGATCCCGTCGATGACGTAGGTGGGATCCGACAGCCGGGTCGGGCGGCTGGTTTCGAAACATCCACCCTGATCCACCGAAATATCGATGATCAGGCTCTTGTCGCGCAAAAGTCCCACCATGTCCTTGGTCACCAGGTGCGGCGTCCGGGCGCCCGGGATGAGGACCGCGCCGACCACCACGTTCGCGTAGGGCAGGACCTTTCGTAGGGTGGCTTCGTTGGCCATGAAGGTGGTTATCTGGCCGGGGAAGGCCCAATCGATGTCGCTGATCCGGTGGAAATCACTGTCCAGCAGGGTGACCCTCGCGCCGGCGCCGAGGCAGGCCCTGACTGCGTTGCGTCCTACGGTTCCGGCCCCCAGAACCACAACTTCGGCCGGCGGCACGGCCGGGGCTCCGCCCAGCAATATGCCCTGGCCGCCGTGGTCTGTCTGCAGGTATCGGGAAGCGATCTGGGGCACCATGCGGCCGGCAATCTGGGACAGAGGGCGCAGCACCGGCAAGTGGCCCCGATCATCCTGGATCGTGTCGAAATCGATGGCGGTGCAGCGGCGCTCCAGCAGTATGTCCACCAGGCCCGGATCGGCCACCGCCAGATGCATCAGGGACATGAAGATCTGTCCGGTACGGATCAGGGGATATTCCCGGGGCACCGGATGGTTGACCTTGACCACGATGTCGGCCCGTCCGTAGATCTCCTCCGGACTGTGCAGAATACGGGCGCCGCGGGCTTCGTAATCCTCGTCGGTGAATCCGCTGCCGGAACCCGCTTTTCTTTCGACGATTATTTCAAGGCCGCGATCGGCCAGGGCGGCCACCGCGCGGGGCGGCAGCCCCACCCGGAATTCGTCCACCGATCGCGAGCGCGGAATGCCGATGATCATGTTTTCTCCGCCCCAGGTCCCCCTGTTGGAATCAGCCCTTCTTGACGAAGTCGTAGCCCCTGCGGAAGGCCTCCATGTTCATGTCGATGAGACTCTTCTTCTTGATGACCGCGCGCAGGGTGCTCTCACAGAACTCCGGAGTGAAGGCGTCGGTCGCCGCGACCAGGGCCCCCAGGATCACCACGTTGGCCACCTTGGGTGTGCCCACTTCGTCGGCGATGTCACTGGCGGGAATCATGACCGCGTTCAATCGCTTGGTGTCGGGAGTAGCTTCCACGATGGTCGAATCCACAATGATGGTACCGCCGTCAACGACGTCCTTCTCGAAGGCCTCGAGCGAAGGCTGGTTCATGACCACCAGCACGTTGGGATGGTCCACCAGTGGGGTGCCGATGCGGGCACTCGACAGGTTGACCGAGCAGTTGGCCGTGCCACCGCGCATCTCGGGCCCGTAGGCGGGGAACCAGCTCACTTCATGGCCGCCGCGCATGCCGATCTGGGAAAGGAACAGACCCAGGGTCAGGATGCCCTGACCGCCGAAGCCGGCGAACTTGCAGTTCAGATCCCTGGGCAGGACGGTTGGTTCAACGTCGCCGACCGCGCTTTTCATGCGGTCAAGATAGGCGGTCACCTTGGCCGGCTCGAAATCCTCGTAGGGACGTTTCCAGGCGTCCTCGTCCAGATTGTCGGCCTCGTCCTTGAACACGCCCAGGGGGAAAACCTTGAGCATGTCGTCGATCAACCAGTCCCGCGCATGTACCGGGTCCATTTTCCAACCCGTCGGACACGCTGAAACGATCTCGACAAAACTGTAACCCTTGCCCTCGGCCTGGATGCGCAAAGCCTTCTTGATGGCCTTGCGGGCCTTCATGATCTGCTTGCTGGTGCCGATGGCCACCCGTTCGATGTAGGTCGGCGCCGGCAGGGTTGCCAGCATTTCGGCCACACGGATGGGATTGCCGTGGGCTACGGTGCTACGCCCCAGAGGAGTGGTGGCCGACCGCTGGCCGATCATCGTCGTCGGCGCCATCTGCCCGCCGGTCATGCCGTAGATGGCGTTGTTCACGAAAAACACGGTGATGTTTTCCCCGCGGTTGGCCGCGTGGATCGTCTCGGCTGTCCCGATGGCCGCCAGGTCGCCGTCACCCTGGTAGGAGATGACGATGGCGTCGGGGTTGGTCCGCTTGATGGCCGTGGCCACGGCGGGCGCACGCCCGTGAGCGGCCTGGAAGTTCCCGCAGTCGAAGTAATAGTAACCGAACACCGAACACCCGACCGGGGACACGAAGACGGTCCGCTTGGTCAGGTCCATCTCCTCCATGGCCTCGGCGATCATCTTATGAACGTTGCCGTGGCCGCAGCCTGGGCAGTAATGGGTCGCCTCCTTGGCGGGCCCGGATTTGCGCTCGAATACCTGGAAAAAGCCGTTGGATTTCTCGAAGGTCTTCATGATTGGGCGACTCCTTCCATGATCTTGCTGTACTCGGCCACGAGTTCCTTGCTGCCGGGCACCATTCCGCCGCAGCGTCCATAGAAGTGAACGGGAGCCTTCCCGTTCACCGCCAGCTTCACGTCCTCGACCATCTGGCCGGTAGACAGTTCGACGGCCAGGAACATGCTGGCGCTGTCGGCCAGCTTGGCGATGGGCTCGGTCGGGAACGGCCACAGGGTGATGGGCCGCAACAGCCCCACCTTGAGACCCTTCTCGCGGGCCTGATCAACGGTGGAGTAAACGATCCGGCTGACCACGCCGTAGGCCACCACGATCAGGTCGGCGTCGTCGGTCTTGTACTCCTCGTACATGACCTCGTTGGCCATGATCTCCTGGTACTTGGCATCGAGCTTCAGGTTGTGGGCCTCCAGCTCATCGGGTTCCAGAACGATCGAACTGATCAGGTTCCCGGCGGTATCCGGCGTGCCCTTGACCGACCAATCCGAGTTGTCCGGCAGAGGCGCCACGGCCTCGGGGATGTCCACGATCTCCATCATCTGACCCGTGATGCCGTCGGCCATGATGCAGGCAGGATTGCGGTACTTGTCGGACAGGTCGAAGGCTTTCATGGTCAGATCGCACATCTCCTGCGCGCCGTTGGGCGCCAGGGCGATCAAGCGGTAGTTGCCGTGTCCGCCCCCCTTGGTGATCTGGAAATAGTCGCCCTGTTCCGGGGCGATGTTGCCCAGCCCGGGTCCACCGCGCACGATGTTCACCACCACGCAGGGCAGTTCCGCGCCCGCGCAGTAACTCAAGCCTTCCTGCTTGAGACTGAACCCGGGGCTTGAACTGGCGGTCATGCTGCGCACGCCCATCCCGGCCGAGCCGTAGACCATGTTGATGGCCGACACTTCGCTTTCGGCCTGGATGAAAACTCCGCCGAGAGCGGGAAAGTGCAGTGCGGCCGCGTGGGCGATTTCGCTGGCCGGGGTGATGGGATAACCGTAGTAGGTGCGGCATCCCGCCGCGAGAGCGCCGACGATGATGGCGTCATTGCCCTTCATGAACTGTTTGGCCATGGAATTTCTCCCGTCGAGAAAGAACAGATCGATCTACGGTTTGACCACACGAATGGCGCCCGGTTCAGGGCAAGCGTAGAAACACAGCCCGCAACCGGTGCAGTCGGCACCGGTGTAGTAGGCCGGGTGATAACTGGCGCTGTTGAGTTTGTCGCTGATGGCTATGACGGTTTTTGGACAGACCGCCAGGCACAGTTGGCAACCCTTGCAGAGTTCCCCGTTGACCTCCATGAAAGGCACGTCCAGCGCAGTTTTTTCGGTCATGGAAATCACCCCGTTGAGTGAGAGTTAAAAGGCATTGAACCTGTTACTGGTTAAACATAATAGGTCACCGCACGGGCCCCAAAAAAATGTTTCCCGTGCGGGGATGGCTTGAATCAGGACTATAACTATCTATTATCCAAACCCTTCGTTCAGGCATCTTTCCATTCGGGCTTGCGTTTTTCCACGAAGGCGCTGCAGCCCTCCTTGGCGTCCTGTGAAGACCCGACAACCCCAAAAAGGGCGGCCTCCAGGCGGCAGCCGCCGTCCTGGGTCATCTCCACACCTTCGCCGACGGCCTTGAGGGCCACCCGCAGGGTCAGGGCCGATTTTCCGGCCAACGCCTTGGCCACTATCATGACCGAATCCATGAATTCCCCGGCGGGGTAGACCTTGTTGACCAGGCCGATGGCCATGGCGTCCACGGCGTCAATCATGTTCCCCAGCAAGACCATTTCCAGGGCGCGCCCCTTGCCCACCAGACGGGGCAGCCGCTGGGTCCCACCGAAGCCGGGAATGAGCCCGAGCCCCGTTTCCGGCAGCCCCAGACGGGCCTTATCACTGGCGTAGCGGAAGGTGCAGGCCATGGCCAGTTCACACCCCCCGCCCAGGGCAAATCCGTTGACGGCGGCGATGACGGGTTTGCCCAGGTTTTCGATGCGGTTCATGACGGCCTGGCCCCGGGCCGAAAATTGTTCCGCGAAGCTGGACGTCATGTCGGCCATTTCCCCGATATCGGCTCCGGCCACGAAGGCCTTCTCCCCCGCGCCCGTCAAGACCACCACCCGGGTTTCGGGGTCGGAGGCCAGATCCGCAAAACAGACATCCAGCTCTCCGACCGTATCATAGGTCAAGGCGTTGAGCTTGTCGGGGCGATTCACGGTCACTGTGGCGACTCCGTCAGCCTTTTCGCAGAGGATATTCTTGAAACTCATCGGGCGGCCCCTTTCAGTACCTGGTGATTGCTCGTTCCGGGCACTATACCAACGCTCTGGCGATGGTTCTAGACTATTTGGAATAATACCGTTCAATAAATGATCATCATGATGGTGGCGAAGGCATTCTTTTCACTGCATATTGGGGAGACCTGGGGGACGAATTAGCCTGCCTCACCCAACTGGTTTCCCTGCGAAATTTCCCAGGCAGATGTGGATTTTGGTATGAGCGAAATTTTTCGTTCCCAATTCTTCCTGCCGATGGCGATCCTTGCTGCCGTCTCGCTGGTGTTGTTTTGCGCCCTGTTTTTTGCCCTGCGCAAGTTACGGAATCTGGGCAAACGCCAGCGGATCCTCGAAGGTGATATCCGGAAACTGGAAGGACAGCTGGACCAGGCCCACCGTATGGAGGCGGTCGGCATCCTTGCCGGGAGCATCGTCAATAACCTGAACAACCTGCTGGCCGTGATCCTGGGACACACCCGGATCGCCAACAACGAATTGGGTCCCGATGCGCCCGCGCGGGACGAACTGGATCGGATCGCCAAGGCCGGACACATGGCCACCGAACTGGTGCGCGAGATCAGCGATTTCTACCTGCAGGCCGACCGGGCCCGCAAACCTACCATTCTGGTTCCGGTCGTGCGGGATACCCTGAAACTCATCCGGGACATTCTTCCTTCCACGGTCATCATCAAGTCCGAACTCAAACCCTGCAGCCCGGTCCTGGCTTCGGTCACGGGTATTCAGCAGGTCCTGATGAATCTCTGCAGCAACTCCATGCATGCCATGTACCGCCAAACGGGCACTCTGGAAATCGTACTCGAAGAAGAAGTGGTGACCGCCGGCCGCAAGGCCATGCCCCAGGACCTGGCCCCCGGCAGTTACGCCCGCCTGACCGTTCGCGACGACGGCCGGGGCATGGACCGGGAAATGCTCGACCAGATTTTCGATTCCTATTTCACCGGCAACCAGAACGGAACCAAGATGGGGATCGGTTTGAGTACCGTGTCACGGATCCTGGAAGACAATGACGGGGTGACCATCGTGCGTAGCCAGGTCGGCGAAGGTACGGCTTTTGATCTCTATTTCCCCTTGATCGCCTGGGAAGTGGCCGCTCCGGAAGAATTGAAATCACTGGCCGCGGTCTCTGGCGCGACCGACCAGGAGGACGGGGTTCCGGTCCACATCGAATCTTCTTCTGGTCAAATCGCCTCGATCAACCAGCGGACTTCCGTTCCCAAGGCCACCGTGTTGCTGATCGACGACGAGGAGATGGTCGCCCAGGTCATGACCAGCGGACTGCAACGTCAAGGATTTCGGGTGATCACCCATACGGACAGCCGTAAAGCTTTGGCCGACTTTTCCCAGACTCCGGATCTGTTCGACGTCGTGGTTACCGATCAGATCATGCCCCACATGTCCGGCGTGCGCCTGACGCGGAAAATCCACGAGATGCGGCCGGACCTGCCGGTCATCCTCTTCACGGGTTTCCGGGACAGTTTCCACGAGACCCAGGCTCGGGAAGCCGGCGTGGTGGAATTCCTGCTCAAGCCCGGCAGCCACCGGGATCTCGCCAACCTCATCCTCCGCCTGACCAAGCGCAAAATGGCCGGCCGCGGTTGACGCACTATTCACGGGCCAGGATTTTCCTTAATTGACGCCTCTTTCGCAAGTCTGTTAGATTTTCCCGGAGGCGGTCCCAATCTGCTATGATCCCGCCCGAATATTTTCACGACCTTCACCACCGTTCCCGCTTTCAAGGGATCCATCATGAGCAATTCCTTCGCCGAAAATCTCAAGCGACTGAAAGAACTGCGCACCGAGGCGCTTGCCGGCGGCGGCGCCGACCGGGTGGCCAAAATCCACGCCAAGGGCCGTCTGACCGCCCGGGAGCGCATTCATCTTCTGTTGGATGAAGGCAGCTTCCAGGAGACGGGTGTTTTTGTCACCCACCGCAGCCACGAAATGGGCATGGACAAGAACCGCCCCGTGGGTGACGGCATGGTCACGGGCGTGGGCCGCATCGACGGTCGCCAGGTCTATGTTTTCGCCCAGGATTTCACGGTCTTCGGCGGTTCCATGAGCGAGGCCAACGCCCTGAAGATCTGTCATCTGATGGACCAGGCCCTGGAGAACGGCTGTCCAGTGATCGGGCTGAACGACAGCGGCGGGGCCCGTATCCAGGAGGGCGTGCGGTCGCTTGCCGGTTATGCCGAAATTTTTTGGCGCAACACCATGGCTTCCGGCGTCATCCCCCAGATCTCCGCCATTCTGGGGCCCTGTGCCGGCGGAGCGGTCTATTCGCCAGCCATCACCGACTTCACCTTGATGGTCGACCAGACAAGTTACATGTTCGTCACCGGGCCCAACGTCATCAAGATGGTCACCAACGAAGACGTCACCTTCGAAGAACTCGGGGGCGCCAATACCCATTCGACCAAAAGCGGTGTGGCGCACTTCATGGCCGCCAGCGACGCGGACTGTCTGCTGATGACCCGCCGCCTGATTAGCTTCTTACCCCAGAACAATCTCGAAGAACCACCCCGGGTCACCCCCACGGACGTACCGGACCGGCGCGAAGAGAAGTTGAACGGGATAGTCCCGGACGACAGTCGCAAACCCTACGACATGACCGAGGTGATCCGCCTGGTCGTGGACGAAGGCGATTTTCTCGAAGTACAGCCTCGGCACGCCCAGAACATCATCTGCGGTTTCGCGCGCCTGGACGGGCAGCCGGTGGGCATCGTGGCCAACCAGCCCAAGTTTCAGGCCGGGGTGCTGGACATCAACTCCTCCATCAAGGGGGCGCGTTTTGTCCGGACTTGCGACTGTTTCAACGTCCCCTTGGTTGTATTCGAAGATGTGCCCGGATTCCTGCCGGGTACCGAACAGGAATTCGGGGGCATCATCAAACATGGGGCCAAGCTGCTGTTCGCATTCTGCGAAGCCACTGTGCCCAAACTCACCGTCATCACCCGCAAGGCCTACGGCGGGGCCTACGACGTCATGAACAGCAAACATATCCGCGCCGACTACAACATAGCCTGGCCGGGCGCCGAACTGGCGGTCATGGGACCCGAAGGAGCGGTGAACATCCTGTTCCGGCAGGCGCTGGCCGACAGCGACGATCCCGACGTGGAACGCCAGAAGATGGTCGACGAATACAACGAACTCTACGCCAATCCGTTCATCGCTGCGGGACTCGGCTACCTGGACGACGTCATTGAGCCCGCGGACACGCGCCGCCATCTGATCGGCGCCCTGAACAACCTGCGCGGCAAGAAGCAGAACCTGCCCCCGAAGAAACACGGTAACATTCCCCTGTAGGGAGAGCGTTGTGGCAAACAACACGACCGGGAAAAAATTCGACAAGGTGCTCGTGGCCAATCGCGGCGAGATCGCCGTGCGCATCATCCAGGGCCTGAAGGAAATGGGCCTCGCAACGGTCGCGGTCTACTCGGAAGTCGACCGCACCGCCCTGCATGTCCTCATGGCCGACGAAGCGGTCTTCATCGGCGAAGCTCCGGCCGCCGAAAGTTACCTGGTGGGCGACAAGATCCTGGCGGCGGCGAAAACGACCGGCGCCGGCGCCATCCACCCGGGTTACGGTTTCCTTTCGGAAAATGGTCCCTTCAGTCGGCAAGTCGAAGAGGCCGGCCTGGTTTTCATCGGACCCACCGCCGAATCCATGGAGGTCATGGGTGACAAGCTGGCCTCCCGCCGCAAGATGCGATCCAGCGGAGTCCCCGTGGTTCCCGGCACCGACGAGGCGGTGACCGACCCTGACGTGGCGATCGGGATTGCCGAGGGGATCGGATATCCCGTCCTGCTCAAGGCTTCGGCCGGCGGCGGGGGCAAGGGAATGCGGATCGTCCGGGAGTCCGGCGAGATGGCCAGCTCCCTGCGCCAGACCATGGGCGAGGCGGGCAGCGCTTTCGGCAACGACGCCATCTTCGTGGAAAAATACATCGAAGATCCCAAACACATCGAGGT
>RCNF010000196.1_pt1 | contig 28829 bp, 25 predicted proteins | sample 2041311 | NCBI WGS metagenome assembly RCNF01 (sample SAMN09708228, study PRJNA481090) | Marine sediment metagenome, whole genome shotgun sequencing project. | biome: marine sediment; feature: ocean; material: sediment; isolation source: Sewage treatment plant 2 marine sediment (STP2) ...
GCCATGGGATGCGTGTTCTGCGCCTCGGGCGTGGCCGGATTGAAACGGCAAATGACGGACGCGGAAATCGTCGCGCAGGTGTTGCTCGGTCGGCGCGAGCTGGGCCCCGACCAGCGCATTCGCAACGTCGTCTTCATGGGGATGGGCGAGCCGCTTCACAACTACGATGCCGTCGCACGCGCCCTCGTCTTGCTGACGCACTCGGACGGACTCGATCTTTCCAAACGGCGTGTGACGGTGTCCACCAGCGGCTTGGTCAAGCAAATCGATCGGCTCGGCCGAGACTTCGACGGCCAAGTGCAGCTCGCGATTTCGCTCCATGCGGTGCGCGACGAGGAGCGGAGTAAGATCATGCCAGTGAACCGCAAACACGGGCTCGGCGAGCTCACCGAGGCGCTGCGACGCTACCCGCTTTCGAAGCGACAGCGAATCACCATCGAGTACACGTTAATCCAAGGCGTCAATGACTCAGTGCGAGACGCGAATGGCTTGGTCGAGCTGCTCCGTGGCATTCCCATCAAGGTCAACCTGATCCCGATGAACCCGATTTCTGCGTCGGATCTTCGCGCACCGGATACGAATCAAGTCACGCGATTTCAAGAGCAGCTGACGCGGCGTGGGCTTTCGGTGTTCATCCGGAAGACACGCGGAGATGACGTCGCGGCCGCCTGCGGGCAGCTCGCGTTCCACGGCTCACCGCGAAGCATCGGGCGCCGCGCCCCTAACAACGCCCCGGACTAAAGGCTGCCGCGCGCCTTGAGCGCTTTGACGATGTCGGGGCGTTCCATGTCCATGTCGTCCGGGGTTTTGATCGGCTGAAAGCGGGCATCCGGCCCGTGTCGTTCGACCCGAAGAAAGGCCGAATCGAGAAAAGAGGTCAGCTCGCCGACCAGGCGTTCGAACTGCACGGCGGGCTTGCCGTCCACCGTCTTGTTGACGGCGAACCAGGTCAATGGAAACTCTGCGTCGATGGCGGCAGCATCGAGCACGAAGGTATTGGTATTGAAGACGGGGATACGCTCTTGGTCGAACCCTTCCGGAAAGCGAAACGCCTCGACGATTTGAGCGCGCCCGTCGACCCGCGCGGGAGCGCCGCCTTTGTCGCCCGGCTCTTTGGGCGCCATTTCGGCGGTTAGTGCTGCGCCGAATTCCAAGTGGGCACCGATGATGGCCGGGTCGAGCGTTGCCGTGAGATTGTCGACGTTCGACATCATGAGCACCCGGCCGCCGCGGTCGCGGAACGCCTTCAGAATGCCGGAGCGCCGAAGCGCAAACGTCAGGTCTCCGTGCCCGGGAGCGTGTGGCGAGAGCGCCTCGGAACCGTCTCGAAAGAGCTCTCCGTCGGGTGCGATGCGAAGCGAGATGAACTGCGAGAAGGTCTCGATCGGAACGCGATCCGTGCTGAGCGGCGCGGCCATCGTGCGAATCGCTTCGTCCGTGGCGAAGCTCGACATCAGGTAGACCGGGATTGTAGCGTCGGCGCGCTCCGCTACGGCTGCGATGTCCTGGAGCTTGAGCTCGAGAAAGGACTTCCCGTCGAGGACCTCGACGGCTGCTTTGACGACGCCCCCGAAGCGAGTGGCCATCCCCCCTGCGAGAATCACCGCCGCGACTTCACCGCGACGCATCGCTTCCTGGCCGCGCTCGGTCAGGGCCCGGCGGAGGTCGCTCCCGAGCGGGGGCAGGGCTTGGAGGTCGCCTGCCTCGGGCGGCTCCACCTTGCCCGTGATCCGGTTTTGGTCCTCTCCGAGCTCGCCTTGCAGCATCTGCTGTTTCAGCTTTTCGAAGGGGATATCCTCGAATCCATACCGTTGAAGAAGTTGGGCGGTTGCGGCGTCTATTTCTCGTGAGTTCATCAGAATTGCCAAAACCCAAGCACTTTCCACCCCATCTGTCGAGCGGGCCGCGCCTGCTCCGTACCGGGGGGATGACGGAGCGCCCAGAAGGACCCACAGATGAAGGAGGAGCCATGATTTCCCTCGTTCGGTTTGTTTCGCTTTTCGCGCTGGGTGCTGCGGTCGCGCTTACTGCACCCGCAGCCGCAGACTATGACGGCGCAGACGGCTACGGGAAGCCGACTGGCGATGGGTTCGATGTCACGCACGACGGCTATCAGCGAGAAGGTCAGCCCGGTGCGACGCCCGACGCAACGACGTACGTGGTCATTGAAGCCGAGGACGGCACCACCGAGGTCGTAGACGGCGACACGGTAATCGTCGTTCAAGAGCCCGAGCCTCTGGCAGCCACGGAGCAGGCGCCGCCGGCTCCGCAGACGGTCGTCGTCGTGCAGCCCGAGGTGCAGTGCCCCGGGGCGATCTGGGTCGACGGCTACTGGGCCTATAGCAGCGGCGAGTACCTTTGGGTCGACGGGCACTGCGTCGTCGAGCGGGTGAACTATGTCTTCGTCCAGCCGCGCTGGGACTACTACTCGAACGTCTGGTGGTTTGTGCCCGGCTACTATCGACCGTGGGGTGTCTATGTGGGCTTCGGCTACTATCGCCCCTGGCACTGGTATCCGCCCTATTACCAGCCGTACTACCGCACGCGCCATCCCGTGCCCGTGAACAGAGGCGTGCCCTATCGACCCACCACCGTTCGAGCGAGGCAGCCCGCCGTGCGTTCGAGCCGAGGCGTCGTGAGGTCGCGTGGCTCAGTCGGCCGCGCGCGTACGGTTCCGACGCGCAGCCAAGCCGTGACCCGGGCGCCGACCAGGCGAACCGGAACGGTGACCCGGGCGCCGAGCACCCGGACCGGAACGGCAACGCGCACGCGGCCCAGCGCGAGCCGCGTCGACTCGGTCAGCCGCGCTCGTACGACGCCTGCGAGAACCACGGTCGTCCATCGGCCTCCCGGCTCGGCCACAGCAACGAGGGCCGTCAGTCGCTCCGGCGGCGCGCCCGCGCTCACGAGGTCCGTCCCACGATCGGGCGCCAACAACGCGATGGTCAGCCGGACACGCGTGAGCCCATCGCGCACGGGCAGCGTTGGAAGGCCACCGGCTTCGGCTTCCTCACGGGCTAAGGTCAGCCGACCTGCGACCAGCCGTCCGAGCTCGAGCTCGAGCTCGAGCCCGAGTCGCGCGAGCAGCGTCAAGCGCCCCAGGTCGAACGCGTCACGGGGTGCCGGGCTCAGCCGCCCCAGCTCCCAGCGGGCGCGTCCCAGCACCTCCGGCTGGTCGCGTTCGAGCATGGGCCGGAGCGGAGGCTTCGGGAGGCCGTCCTCGGGCGGTTCTGGCCGGGCCCGGAGCGTACCCACGGCCCGCAGCCGTTAACCCCTCGTCGACTCTTTGCTAGTGACCGGGGGCAATGTAACCCTATAGAGGGAAGTGCATTCAACCCCCTAGAGCTTCCGTGCGTCGACGTTACAGAGAACCAGTCGCCATTGCTTTCGCGCTTGCGTTGATCGCATCGCTGTTTGTGCACCTTCCCGTGTACGAGGTTCTTGGCGATTTGGCGGACCGCATCCGGTTCCAGGAGGAAGAGGCGCGGAAGGCCGTCACCTTCGAGCCAGCCGAGGTCGACTTCGAGGTGTCCGGGAGCCCGGAGCCTCAGCGGCGCAAGAAAAAGGCGGCCCGAGAACGCGAGAAGGCGAAACGCGAGCGCCTAGCGAAGGCGGTCGAGGCGCAGGCACGAGCGCAGGCCCAGCAGCAGAAGCAAGCACCGCCGCCCGAGCTCACATCACCACAGGCCGTACAACAGCACAGCACCAACCCCAAACTCGAGCCGGACAACCCGCAGTTCATCGCCGAGGAGAACAACCGGGTCGAAGAGCAAACCGTCGCGCAGGTTCGCAGCATGATTCGCGACGACGAGCGTCCGTCCCCCGGGTCGCAGCAGAAACCGTCCGACACCTTGGAAGAGCAGGGCAATTCCCGTGAAGAGAAGATCGCCGAGCTCCGCAACAAGGACGGCAGCGATGCGCGCAAGGTCACCGAAGAGGAAGCCCAGCGCAAGCGTCCCGACAAAGCGATCAAGGCGGACCCGATCCAGGCCGAACGCGTGAGTCGCCAAGCGCCGGACGGACGGCGATCGAGCGACGCCGGCGACCGTACCGCTCAGGCCGCGGAAGACACGCTCACGATTACCGATCCCTCCGGGACGTTCAGCATTCGACGACCGAGCAACTCCGCACAGGGTGGTGGCGAACGGGCCCAGGGCAAAGGCCCAGGCGGCAAAATGGCTTGGTCGCAGTTCGAAGCCGCCGTGGGCTCCGAGAAGCTCGATCAGGATCGGCGGGCCTATCTGGCGGAGCGCAAGTCGTCGCAGCGCGGTATCGCGCGCGAGAAGACTTGGAATGAATTTCGCGCGGCGATTGAAAACTACGTGCCCGGTGTGAAGCGCGGGGGGACCACGGCATTGAACGCGGCGGCGTCGCCTTTCGCGACCTACATCGCGGCGGTGCACCGACGTATCCACCAAGAGTTTGCGGACGGCTTTCTTCGGAGCCTGCCGATCGGCGGCAGCCCGTATCAAGATCCGACCCTGATGACCAAGCTCGAAATCGTGCTCAATCGCGACGGCTCCGTTCATCGAGTTGGCGTCGTCCGATCGAGCGGGCTCTTGCCCTTTGACTTTGGCGCGTTCAACTCCGTGCTCCGCGGGCAGCCTTACCCGCCGGCACCCTCGTCGATTCTCAGCGGCGACGGGCGTGTCTACTTCCACTGGGGTTTCTATCGAAATCAGCGCCAGTGCGGCACGTTCAACGCGGAGCCCTACATCGTGCCGAATCCACGCGGTTCAACCGGACGCAAGGACGGCCTGACAGATGCGCCCGACTGGGACACCGTCGTCCCTGGAGACGCAAAGCCGACCTGGCGCACGCGAGAAGAGGAGTCCCAGGAGGGCGACCAGCCCAAGCGGCCTCCCGAGAAATCGCCGCCAGCGCAGCCGAAGGAGCAGGAAGAGAAGGTGCCCGCCGTGCCGCCCGCCCCCCCCGGCGCCGGCCTGGGATGAGCCAAGGTCAGCGAGATTCCGAGTTGACCGCGCGCGTTAAAGCCGAGGCCAAGGCCGTGGGCTTCGCGCGTACGGGCGTGGCCGAGGCCGGTCGATTGGACGAGGAGGGCGCGCATCTCGATGCCTGGCTCCGCGCCGGGCATCACGGGCAGATGTCGTGGATGGCGGAGACCGCGCCGGTTCGAAAGGACCCGAGCGATCCGCGGATGCTCGAGAATGCCGAGAGTGTCGTCGTGATGGCGGCACCGTACCTTCGGCGCAACGGCTATCAAGGGCCGCCGCCGGCACGCGTCGCGAAGTATGCGCTCGGCCGCGACTACCACAACGTGCTCACGAAGAAGAGCCGGAAAGTGGCGCGGGTCCTTCAAGAGGCGGGCTTCGCTGCTCGGGTCGCGGTCGACTCGAAGCCCGTCTTCGAACGTGCCTGGGCGGAGCGCGCGGGCATCGGCTTCGTGGGCAAGAACTGCTGTCTCATCGTCCCGGGGCTTGGCTCGCACGCCTTCCTCGCCTGTGTCGTGACGACCGCGCGACTCGAGGCGGATGCGCCGATGGGACGTCGCTGCGGAACCTGCACGCTCTGTCTCGAGGCCTGTCCGACTCGGGCCTTCAATGGCCCACGGAGCCTCGATGCGCGAAAGTGCATCTCGTACCTGACAATCGAGCATCGAGGGCCGATTCCTCTGGCACAGCGACAGGCGCTCGGACCTTGGGTCTTCGGATGCGACGTCTGCCAGGACGTCTGCCCCTACAACCAGACATCGGGCGCAACCGAGGGATCGCTCGAGGCGTTCGAGCCAGCCGAGCGCTGGGAGGGGTTCGAGGTCGCCAGGTTTCTTCAGATGAGTGACGAACAGCTCCGCGCCTGGGCGGAAGGCTCGCCCGTGAAGCGCGCCCAGCCCGAAGGTTTGGCGCGTAACGCTGCGCTCGTATTGGGGAATCGCGGCCACGAGATACATCTTCCGGTGCTCGACGATGCGCGCCGAAACCATCCTTCCGAGGTCGTCCGGGAGGCTGCGGACTGGGGTCGGGCAGAGCTCAGGCGTCGTCTGGCTGCCGCAAGATAGCCTCGAGTGATTCGAGGAGAGGGGTGAGCCCTTCTTGGGTGGCCGAGCTGATCGCGAAAACCTGGAAACCCCGTGGCTCGAGCGCTTCGCGAACCGCCGCGTAGGCTTCACGTGCCTCCGGCAGGTCGCATTTGCTCACCGCGACGACCATCTGGCGTTCGAGCAAGCTCGCGTCGAACCGGCCCAGCTCTGACATGAGCGCGTCGAAGTCCGCGACGGGATCGCGCGCGGGGTCCGGGTCGACGCTGAGCATGTGAAGGAGCACCTTGGTCCGCTCGACATGCTGGAGAAACCGGAGGCCGAGGCCAGCGCCTTCCGAGGCCCCTTCGATGATGCCCGGAATGTCCGCGATCACGAAGGTGCGGTCGACACCGAGTGAGACGACGCCGAGGTTGGGTACCAAGGTCGTGAAGGGGTAGTCGGCGACCTTGGGGCGTGCTCGGGAAACGGTGGCGATGAACGTGCTTTTGCCTACGTTGGGGAATCCGACGATGCCGACGTCCGCGAGGAGCTTCAGAACGAGCCGGATTTGCTTTCGTTCGCCTGGAGTCCCCGGGCTGGCGCGTCGTGGGGCGCGGTCATGCGGAGTCGAGAACTTGATGTTCCCCCGGCCGCCGCGGCCGCCTCCGGCAATTTCGATCTCGGCCCCGGACTCGCTGAGGTCCGCAAGCAGGGCCTCGCTCTCCTGGTCGTAGACCTGTGTCCCGACCGGGACTTGAATGCGGATGTCCTGGCCCGACTTGCCGAATTGGTCCTTGCCGCGGCCGTCCTCGCCACGCTCGGCGCGAACGATCTTGCGGAAGCGGAGATCCAGCAGGGTGGAGAGGCGGTCGTGTGCAACCAGAATCACGCTCCCGCCGCGCCCGCCGTCGCCTCCCGATGGACCTCCGAGCGGAACGAACTTCTCGCGCCTAAACGCGATGCAGCCGTTGCCCCCGTCGCCCGCGGCAACGTCCAATGTCACTTCGTCGACGAAATCCACGCTCGTCCGTACGTCGCCATGATTGCGAGGGCAACCGACTTGGTGCTCGAACAAATCGGCGGGATGCGTACACTGCGCAAGTGCGGAGTGCTCACAGCGACCCGGAATCGGCGACTCGAAACGCTGCCTTCATTCAAGCTTTGGCTGCTAAAAGCTTGGAAACAGTTCGGTTAACCGAAGTCCTGAGCATCGCATCCGAGGATGAGGCCGCGCGTACGGCGCTTGCCGGACACCTCGGCGAGCTCCGCCGGTCGGCGGCCGAGCTTGGTTTCTCGCACCTCGAGGCGGCCGTGGTCGAGGCGTTGACCAGGCTCGAGCGCGAGGCGTTTGGGCCCGCTTCGCTCCGGGCGGTCCGGGTCCTGGCCTGGCGGTACGAGCCTCTCGCCGCGTTGCCCGCTCAGTCGGGGACACGGCCGGCCGCGTCCCGGACTCCGGAGCCCAGCCTGCGCGGGCGCGCCATTTTGGTCGCGGACGACGAAGCCGAAGTTCGTTGGTTTTACGTGGGCGTCCTTCGCGAGTCGGGGGCCAGGGTCATCGAAGCGCGGGACGGCGTCGAGGCCCTCGAGCTTGCTCGGAGCGAGTCTCCTGATGTCATTCTCGCGGACATCGTCATGCCACGCCTCGACGGCCTTGCCCTGTGCGCAGCCGTGCGCCGCGAGCCCTTGCTCGATGGCGTCCCCGTCGTCCTCTTGTCCTGGCGCGACGACTTTCTGCACCGCATGCGCGAGCTTCGCGCGGACGCACAGGGGTACCTGCGGAAGGAAGTACCCGCGCGTCAGGTTCTCGATCGCGTGCTGGGTGTGCTCGAACCGCTGACGCGGCTGGAAGAAGCGCTGAAGGGTGAACGAGAGGCGCGCGGCGACTTGGAGGAGCTGGGTGTGACCCGACTGCTACAGGCCGTGCGCCGCCTTCGACCGAACGCGAGCGTCGTCCTTCAGGATCCATGGAGCTTGTTCGACTTGGAGCTTCGAGACGGCAGCATCGTTCGCCTGACCCGCACTGCGATCGATGGTGCGGTCAAGGAGGGAGCCGAGGCGTTTCCTGCTTTGGTCGGGATGAGCTCGGGTCGATTCGTCGTGGCAGAGCTGCCTACCCGGCTGGCGGATGAAGCGCCGGAGGCTCTGGACGATTCGTTCATGGAGGCAACGCGGAGACTTGGCAGCTTTCTCGACACCATCGCGGCGCATCCCGATTGCCGCGTCGAGTTCGATCCGGACGTGCTTGGAACCTATGTGCGCCATTCTCCCGTTCGGGTGCAGCGCTTGATCGCCGCCCTGGTCGCAGGTGGGACGCCCGACGTTTTGTGGGAGTCCGGGGCCGGGTCCCGCGCGCTGGTCGACGCCTTGCTGATCACCCTGGCTCGGCAGGGCGCCATTCGAGACGTCCGAGCTCCGGAGCGGAGTGCGAGCGGTGACCCTGGCGCGGTGGTTCCGCCGGCGTCTGCGGTAGAGTTGAATGAGGCTGAGATCGAGCCAGACTCCGCGCCCGTGTCGGGTCCGATAGAGCGACAGAATGTCCGGGCGCAGTCGGCGGTGGCCATGCATCGCGAGCCAGCCAACCGGGCCCCGAGCTGGAGCTATCCGGTCTGGCGGCTCGGGAGCGGGTCGGGGCGGAGCAGCGGTGAGGGCAGCTCTGGGTTCGGGATGGAACTGCAAGCGACTCCACGTCTATTCGGTTTGGCGTTTCTGGTTCTGCTCTCCGCCACGGTGGCGTTTCTGATCTGGAACGAGATGATGCCCATCGGCGCGCCGGCCGGGCCTCCCGCGGCTACATCGCGGCCGATCGAGATCGACGATCCCGTGGAAATTCGCGTCGAGCTAGAAGTGCCGGAACCGGCAGCCGTGCCTTCGGTCTCGCCCGTCGGCCTCGACCTATCGTCGTTTGCGGGAAGGCTTCGGCCGGGTGTCGACCCGTCCTTGGACGTCGCGGAGTGGCAGGGCGCGCTCGAGCTGAGTGGCCCGGCTGAGGTGTCGGTCGAGATCGACGGGGTGGACCGCGGAACGCTTCCCTTGAAGCTCGTGCTCGACGAGGGCACACACCGGGTTCGCTACCGCCTCGGCGCTCGATCCACCGACCGGTTCTACTACCTGAAGTCGGGCTCGACGCGTGCGCTCCAGGTCGTCACCCGGCCGGGTGGCTTTGTTGACGCTCGTTGAAGCCTCATGCTAACCGCAGCTAGGTTCCGCGGGGCCAAATCAGGGGCGAGAACGGCCGCCGGAGCGAGGGAGGAAGGCGGCTGATGCGATTGATTTTGGTGGTGCTCGGAACCCTTTCCGTGACTGCAGCGTGCAGCCGAGGAGGGTCCACGCCCGACCTGTTTGCCGGGCTCGAGACCCATTTGGATCTGACCGAGCTTCGCCACTTGGCCGAGGTGAACGATCGAGGCTGGTATCTCGACTTCGGCACGCCCGCACAGTCCAAGTACACGGTGGGTGACTGGCGCAGCGGTTGGGTCGGCAAGGGGGTGGATGGCGACACCAGCTACGCGCACGTTGGAATGCGTGGTCGAGTGTACTTCCAGGCCGAGCGGCCCGAAGCGCTCGTGGCGCGCGTTCGGCTGCGACCGCACGGGACACAGGCGCTCACACCGTACCTCAACAACCAACAGCTCCCGTCGATTCATCTCGGCCAGGGCGATGGGTTCGCAGACTACGACGTCCAGCTGCCAAAAGAGAAGGTGACAGCCGGCGAGAACTACCTGCTGCTGACCTTTGGGGGCACGACACCGATCGATGGTCAGGACGTTTCAGTGGCCGTCGATTCAATTTGGATTCGAAACCAGTCCGAGCCAGCGGAGGCCGCGCGCGCACCGATGTACGAAGGCTTGGTCGCAACGGTTCGCTTCGGGGAAGAGGAGCGGCAGGCCATCGCCTTGTCGCGGGCGTCGACGCTCCGCTATCACGTCGCCGTTCCAGCAAATGGCTGGCTGGGCTTTGGAGTCGGTGTCGAAGGTGAAGGCGACGCGCCTTTCGCGATCGAGGTGACGGCCGACGGGCAGCCGACGATCGAAGTGCTGACCGGCACGGCTTCGGGCGCATGGACCGACCACAAGGTCGACTTGAACCGCTTCGCAGGCGAGACCGTGCGGATCGACCTTCGCGCCAAAGGTCGGGGATCGGGACGTTTGGCTTGGAGCTCGCCGCGAATCGCTGTGCCCGAACGACAGGAACGAGACCTGGCGCCCGCGAAGAATGTGATCGTGCTCGTCATCGACACCCTTCGCGCCGACAAGCTCCGGCCGTTCAACCCGCAGACCCGCGTGAAAACGCCGGCCATCGACGGGCTCGCCTCCGAAGGCGTGGTCTTCGAGCTCGCGCAGTCGCCCGAGAACTGGACCAAGCCGGCCGTGGCTTCGATCCTCACTGGGCTTCACCCACAAACTCATCAGCAGAAGACCGGCGATTCCGCGCTGCCGAGCTCGGCCGAGCTCTTGAGCGAGCACTTGCAGGGTGAAGGGTTCGCGACCGGGAGCTTCATCGCGAACGGCTATGTGTCCGACCGTTTTGGATTCGACCAAGGCTGGGATGACTACAGCAACTACATTCGCGAGGGGAAGAGCACCGAGGCCAAGGACGTCTTCGAGAAGGCCGGGAACTGGATCGACGAGCACAAGGGCGGACGCTTCTTCGCATACATCCAGACGATCGATCCACACGTGCCCTACGATCCGCCCGGGGAGCATCTCCGGACGTACGACCCGAGCGAGTATACGGGGCAGGTCAAACCGAGGATGACCGGTGAGTTGCTGGAGAAGGCGAAGCGCAACCCACCGCAAGTCGTCTTCGACGCAAGCGACAAGCGGAGATTGAAGGCGCTTCACGACGGTGAGATCACCAAGCACGATCACTTCTTCGGCGCGTTTTTGGAGCGCTTGAACGAGCTAGGACTGAGCCAGGACACGCTGATCGTCGTGACTTCGGACCACGGCGAGGAGTTCGATGACCACGGCTCCTGGGGACACGGTCACTCGGTGTACCAAGAGCTCCTCCACGTGCCCCTGATGTTTCGGCTCCCGAATCGGCTTCCGGCCGGCGCGAAGATCGGCGACGCGGTGAGCACGCTCGACATCTCCGCGACGGTGACCGAGCTTTTGGGCGTTCCGGAGATGGCCAGGAACGAAGGGCATCCGCTCGTCGACCTGATGCTCGGCGAGGCGTCGACCCGACCCGCGGTGGCGTTCAGCGATTTCCAAGACGACCGTCGCGTGATCACCAGCAACCGATGGAAGCTGATCCTCCGCGGAAACCTGACTTCGACCATGTTCGACCTCGTGGCGGACCCCTTGGAGATGAATCAGCTCGACGCGTCCGCCTTTCCAATCGCGCGGCGCTATTCGCGGATCTTGCTCGGTCAGTTCCTCGGAGCGAGCAACCGGGGGGACTGGTTGAGCGCCGAGCAGAAGGGCGGTACACAGCTGAAGCGAGAGAACGCCGAAATGGACGACACGATTCGCGATCAGCTACGCGCCCTCGGCTACGCGCACTGAGCCCCCATGCCCCTCATCGAACAAACTCCGGAGCGGTACCTGCGAAGCCCGCGCTTGGAGCCCGTGGCCGATGGAGGCGCGCTCTTGCACGTCTTCGCCTGGGGAGGGAGCGACGAAGAATGCGTCCTGCGATTCGACTTGGCCGACGACGGCGCGGTGCAAGGCGAGGCTGGCTCAACGGATCATGGCGCTGCGATCATGACCTGGGCCCCCGGTGTCTCGCATCCCATCAACGACCCATGCGCCGAGCTCGCGGCGGAGCATCAGGGCTGGCGCGTCGAGGTGCGGCATGAAGGCCCGCGGTCGAGCGTCGTGGTGGCGCCCCCGTCCGGCGGCGAGTTCGTCGTCTGGACGGCATTCGGGATCGCGGCCGCGCCCTGCATCATCGCTGCGCCCGGCGGCTCCTGGGTCGGGTTTCACCACGACGTTCGTGAAGACACAGGGGTTCCCGACATTGCGAAGTGGATCGCCGTTCGCTTCGTCGACATGGAGGGCAGGGTGTTCGAGCCGGCCGGGCCGATGACCGATCGAGACCGGGACCTCGAGGGTGAAGAGCAGGGCTTCGAGTTCCCTGCAATCGTCGTCGGCGACGATGGCGCGATCGACCTGTTTGGGCGCGGCTCCCACACGATGTACCGCCAGAGGATCAACGCGGATGGCTTCGCCGCCCGGGTGCGGATGGACGATGCCCAGTGGGGTTGTCGAGGACGGCGCGTGACCGCGGCTCGCCTCGAGAGCGGAACGACACTAGCCGCCTGGCGAAGTCGCAAGGGCATTCGAATCGAATCTTTCGATGAACCGTCCGGCGGCGCACCCAAGCTCGTCGAGGCGAAAATCGAAGTCGGCGAGTTTCAATCGGCGCCGACACACGTCACGGCATGGTCGGGGCCCCAAGTCTTGTTCGGTGACATCCAGCAGCACAGTGCCCATTCGGACGGAGTTGGGAGTGCGGACGAAGCCTATCTTCGCGCGCGCTACCGGTACGGTGACGACTTTGCAGCGCTGACCGACCACGAGTCATTCCTCGGGAAACGAATCGGGCCTGGCGAGTGGGCATACCTGCAGGCCGTTACAGAACGGCACGATGACCCCGGCGAGTTCGCCACGATCGTTGCTTACGAATGGACCGGCAAGTCGTATCCGGGGCCGGGGCACAAGTGCATTTACCTTCCGGGCCCGGGCTTACCGATCATCTCTCGCGACGACGTTCCGGTGGGGCGGGACATCGTCCAGCAGATCAGCGCGCAGGGTGCGTTTACGGGGCCGCACCACATCGGTTGGACGGGCGCCGACGTTCCCGGACACGACCCCGTAGGGCAGCCGGTTTGGGAAATCTGCTCGTGCCACGGCTGCTACGAGCATCCGGATCATCCACTGGGGCACCGGGGCGAGCTCAACGACCAGTTCGCCAAGCCGCTGCTCGACGCCGGCCTGCGCTTTGGTTTCATCGCAAACTCGGACAGCCACGGGCTCCTTTGGCATCACGGCGAATGTCGAAAGCGCGACCCGTTTCGAACCGGGCTGACTGCGGTCATCTGCGCAAGCCGCACGCGCGAAGCGATTCTCGAGGCGATTCGCGCTCGCCATTGTTACGCGACCAGCGGCGCCAAGATTCTGCTCGACGTGCAAGTCGCCGGTTTCCCGATGGGGAGCGAGCTCGACATCGATGGGCCGGTCGAAGTTCACGCGCGAGCGCTTGGGACCACCGACATCCAACGCATCGAGCTCGTGACGCCCGATGGTGTGGCGGCGTCGGACGAGCCAAAGTCTCCATCGGCGTCGTTTGCGGGCGAGGTCGATGCCACGTACGTGTACTGTCGCGTGACCCAGGCCGACGGCGAGATGGCGTGGTCGAGCCCCATCTTCTTCAATCAATCCTAGTGTGCGGATCTTTTCGCTCGCACACTAGTGACGAGTGTGTGGGTCAGTCGGAGAGGAGGGCGTGGATGCGGGCTGCGGCGTCGGCGCGTGGTACCTGGTCTTGGGTCTTGTTCTTCAAGTCTTTGAGCTGGACGACGTCTTCTTCGACTTCGGATTCTCCGAGGATCATGGCGATCCGTGCGTCGATTTTATCGGCGCGGCGCAGCTGGCTCTTGAGCGAGCCGCCGCGAAGGTCGCTCTCCACGCGCAGCCCGGCGTCCCGGAGCTCGCGCCCGAGCAGGGTCGCCTGGCCTCGAACGCTGGCTTGGGCGGCCACGATGAAGACGTCGACGTGCGAATCGGTGTCGCGCTTGGGCATGGCCATCAGCAGGCGCTCGAGTCCCATCGCAAAGCCGATCGCCGGGGTGTCCGGCCCGTCGAGGCTCTTCACCATTTGATCGTATCGGCCGCCCCCGAGCAATGCGTTTTGAGCGCCTAGCCCTTCACCTTTGCCAAGCACTTCGAAGAGCGTCCGGCTGTAGTAGTCGAGCCCTCGCACGAGGGAGCCGTCTACGCGATAGGGCGTCCCGAGGATCGTCAAGGTCTCTTGAAGCCCTTCGAAGTGGGCCCGGTCTTCGTCTGTAAGGTGCTTCAAGATCGACGGCGCTCCCGCTGCGATCTCAGAGCAGCGCGGCACCTTGCAGTCCAGCACTCGGAGCGGGTTGGCATCCATGCGACGCTGACAGTCCGGGCAAAGCTCGGCGCGATACGGGGTCAAATATCCGAGCAGCGCGTCGCGATAATTCTCGCGCGTTTCCGGTCCGCCGATCGAGTTGACGAGGACTTCGACCTCGCTGATGCCGAGGCTCGCGATGAAACCGACGACCATGTCGATCACTTCGGCGTCGACATAGGGACCCGGGTCGCCAAAGACTTCGATCCCGGCTTGGTAGAACTGCCTGTACCGCCCCTTGGCAGGGCGCTCGCGCCGATACATCGGCCCGATATAATACCACTTCGTGACCGGCTCGCGGGCCTGCACGCTGTGCTGCACGTACGCGCGCACCGATGACGCCGTACCCTCGGGGCGTAGCGTGAGCGATTTCTCGCCCCGGTCGGTGAACGTGTACATCTCTTTTTCCACGATGTCGGTCGTTTCACCTATCGACCGCACGAACAGCGCAGTCGGCTCCACGATGGGGAACCGCACTTCCCGGAACCCATAGCCTTCGACTCGATTGCGGAACGCGTCCTCGAGGCGGTGCCATTTCGAGATCTCGTCCGGCAGGATGTCTTTCATCCCCTTGACGGCGCGGAGGCTCATGGCGTCCGGTTACTCGATGCGCCCCCAACCGGCAAGGGGCAAAGCCCCGTGGGCGATGCGCAGCATCGGTTTTACGGGACCGAGGGTTGCTTGCTGAACTTGACGAAGACGTAGTTGAACCCGTCTTTGCCCATTTTCTGCGTGATGCTTGGCGTGACGTCTTCACGCATCTCGAAAATCATCACCAAGTCCTTCTTGCCTTTGCGCTGCACGGTCGCCCGAGTCACCGGCGTATCGAAGAACTGAGTTTCGAGCGGCAGAAAGTTGTTTTTGAGATGAACCCGCGTGTGGTGCAGGACCAACTCGAGGCGTCCCTCGGACTTCTTCGTGCCGAACTTCACCGGTTTCGACGTTTGGATGAAGAACGATGAGCCGTCGTCCAACATCATGAAGCCGGGCCAGGTGAGCATGAGCGCCCCTTCGGGAATTTCTTCCGCCTTGGGCGGGAGATTCTCGGAGGTCTCGGAGCCCGGGGTCACGCCGGCGTACGAGGACTCCTCGGCCGAGGCCATGCCGGCCGAGCTAGCGAACAAGACGATGAACGCGATGATGGATATCTTCCCCACGCTCTCAGGGTACGCGACCCTGCGCCCGGGGCCCAAATTTCGCTCCGGGACCCGAAATTTCAAGCGCTTCAGTGGCCCTTGCCGCCCTTGAGCAAATGGCCGACGCTTTCGCCGAGCCCTTCGAGGGTGAGCGGGAACATGTCGAACGCCTGTCGAACGTATTCGATGGTGTTTCCGGTCCAGTAGCGCTGCGGCTCAGGGTTGAGCCAGATGCTGCGGTGATAGTGCTGGCTCAGCATCATGAGCCACTGCAGGCCTTCGATGCCCCGGTCGTCGCCGAGGTCGAGTGAGCCTCCGGCCGCAAGAAGCTCGTAGGGCGCCATGAGCGCATCGCCGACCATGATGAGCTTGTAGTGCGGCCCCGTCTCGTGGAGCAGGTCGCGAATCTTGATCGGTGTGTCGAAGCGCTCGGTTTCGTAGACGTGGCCGTAGACGCAGTTGTGGAAATAATAGGTGCGCAGCTCTTTGAAGTGGCTCGACTTTTTGGCCGCCGAAAAGAGCCGCGAGCACAGGTGCGCGAAGGGGTCCATCGAGCCGCCGACGTCCATCATCAAAATGATGCGGGTGTTGTGCCGCCGGGGAGGGCGGGTGACCACCTCCAGCTCTCCAGCGTTCTGTGCCGTCGCATCGATGGTGCCTTCGAGATCGAGCTCTTCTTCGCCTCCTTCGCGCGCGAAGAGACGGAGCTTTCGAAGCGCGACCTGCATTTGGCGAACGTCGAGGGTGAGGTCCTGGCGGTATGGGCGATAGAGGCGCGCGTCGGCGACCTTGACCGCGCTTCGGCCTCCACCGGAGCCTCCGATTCGAAAGCCTTTGGGCGCGCGGCCGCTGTGACCAAAGGGTGAGGTGCCTCCGGTGCCGATCCACTTGTTCCCGCCGTCGTGCTGCTCGTCCTGCTCGGCGAGACGCTCCTCGAAGAGTTTGCGAAGCTCGTCGAGGTCGAGGTTCTCGACGAACTCGCGCTGCTCGTCGGTGAGCTCCGCCATGTTCTCCTTGGCCTGCTGCAGCCAGTCCCAAAGCTCGTCCTTGAGCTTCTTGGATTCGATCTCGATGCCCTTGAAAAACGAAAGGAAGGCTTCATCGAATGAATCGAGGTGCGCCTCGCTGTGAATCATCACGGAGCGGGCGACGTTGTAGAAGCCGTCGAGCGAGCTGTCGTGAAGTCCGGCCTTCAGTGCTTGAGCGAGCGCGATGACCTCTTGCGTCCCAACCGGGACGCCGCGGCCGCGAAGCTCATACATGAAAGGGACTAGGATTTTAGCTTCTCCACTGTTGGCCGCCCGACAGCTGATCTGCGAAGGCGACGAGGTCTTGTTCTTTCTTGAGCAAGGCGCCCAGGAAGGGGAGATTTTCTTCGAGCTTCACGCTCTCGATGCCGGCGCGCTGGAGAACCGCGATCCAGTCGACGAGCTCGCTGGTGCTCGGACGCTTGCGGAGCCGTCGCATGCTCCGGATTTCGTAGAAGGTTTTGAGCGCCTGCTCGACGAGGCTTTCGTGGACCTTGGGGTGATGGACCTGAACGATCTCGGCCATCAGCTCGGGCGTTGGGAAATCGATGAAGTGGAACACGCAGCGTCGAAGGAACGCGTCGGGCAATTCCTTCTCGGCGTTGCTAGTGATGATCACGATGGGACGTTGCGCGGCGACGATGTCTTGCTGTGTCTCGTCGACGTGAAACTGCATCCGATCGAGCTCGTTGAGGAGATCGTTCGGAAACTCCACGTCGGCCTTGTCGATTTCGTCGATCAGCAAAACGACGCGCTCTTTGGCGTCGAAGGACTCTCCCATCGGGCCTAGCTTGATGTACAGGCTGATGTCATTGACGTCCTTGTCTCCAAACCGGGAGTCGTAGAGACGCTGCACCGTGTCGTACACGTAGAGGCCGTCTTGAGCGCGGGTCGTGCTCCGGATGTTCCAACGAATCAGGGGCATACCGAGCGATTCGGAGACCGCTTCGGCGAGAAGGGTCTTGCCGGTGCCCGGCTCGCCCCGAATCAGGAGCGGCCGCTCGAGCACGACCGCGCAGTTCACGGCAGACTCGAGCGCCTCGCTGGTGAGATAAGTAGAAGTGCCGGAAAAACGTCGAAAATCGTCTGCCATTGCGCGGAAACCTATCATGATCCCGCAAATTGGCGACCGGCGGAGGGGGTGGGCAGGGGGCTGCTGCAGGGGTGCAGGGGCAGCGCCGAGACCGGAACCGGGACGGGGGACGCGGACTGGTGACCGGGGACCGGGCGCGTGCAGGAAAAGACCCACATTACAACCAGTTAACTAGCCGGGCGGGCACAGGCCCACCCTCCTTGACAGCCCCAAGACCACAACGAATAGTAGCCCGTTCCTGTGGCCTGGGAGGGTCGCTTGGTCGTCGCCTATCACGCTGAATTCAATGTCTACCTTCGTCCTAAAGCTCCAGGACCTCGACGAGGTCGGGAAGGATTGGAACTTTGCCATCGGCACGGATTGGCTGGCGTCCGCGCTTGCCGACACTGAGCTGCATGCAGGGGCACGGGACGGCCGACTGACTGTGCATGCGCAGCTTACCGCCATGGATGTGCTCGTTCAGGCACATGTCGAAGCCGAGCTTGCCGCAACATGCGCGCGTTGTCTGGCCGACCTTCCGATCACCGTTGACCTTCCGCTGACCGCGCTGTTCAGCCCGGAGCACATGCGCCCGCGCGGTAGCGATGAGATCGACGTTCAGTTGGACGAGGTCAACCGGGATTACTACAGCGGAGGCGAGGTCGTCTTGGATTCCATGGTGCGCGAGTATTTGCTGCTCGAAGCACCCATGAAACCGCTCTGCTCCGATGCGTGCGAAGGAATCGCGATTCCGGATCATCTTCGGCCCCCCGCTGAGGTGTTTGGCGATGCGGCGGCCGATTCGCGCTTCGCTCCTCTACTCAAACTCAAAGAAGCACTTACGAAAAACGAGGAATGATTCCGTGGCAGTACCGAAACGCAGAACCACCCCAATGAAGCGCGACCAGCGTCGCGCCAACCACGACAAAATTACCGCCCCGAACGTGAGCGCATGCCCCAACTGCGGTGATGTGATGCTTCCGCACCGGGCGTGCCCAGCCTGCGGCTTCTACAAGGGCCGGCAGGTGATCAAGGGCAAGAACGAAGAGCTCGAGTAGCGCGTGTTCGATCTGGCCGGGAAAATCGCCATCGTGACTGGGGGGTCACGAGGCATCGGCCGGGCGACCAGCGTTGCACTCGCGCAGGCCGGCGCCCTCGTCCTCGTCAACTACCGCTCGAACGAAGAGGCAGCACGCGAAACCGTGCGGCTCATCGAAGAGGCCGGTGGGCGAGCCGAGCTCGTTGCCTTCGATGTAGCTGACCCTGATTCAGTAGACCGAAGCATCAAAGAGGCCGTGACTCGGCACGGGCAAATCGACATTCTCGTCAACAACGCCGGAATCTCGATCGACCAGTTGTTGTTGAGAGTGACTGCGAAGGACCTCGAGATGACCTGGGCGACGAATGTGAATGGAGCGGTCTACTGCGCGAAGGCCTGCATTCGCCCGATGATGAAGAAGCGCTGGGGGCGCATCATCAACCTTTCGAGCGTGGTGGCGGAGTCCGGCAACGCCGGCCAGGCGGTCTATTCTGCGTCGAAGGCGGCCCTCTTGGGCCTTACGCGCTCGCTCGCTCGCGAATACGCTTCTCGGGGGATCACCGTGAACGCCGTGGCCCCAGGCTTCATCGAGACCGATATGACTGCAGATCTGCCCGAGGCAGCCAGGCAGGGTATCGTGGATCGGACGCCGCTGGGCCGAATTGGCCGTCCCGAAGAGGTCGCCGCTGCAGTTGTGTTTTTAGCCAGCGAGGAAGCGGGCTATATCACCGGGCAAGTAGTCCGAGTCAATGGAGGCATGCACGTCTAAGGCGGGCATGACGGAGGAATCAGATGGACATCGCGGAGAAGGTCAAAGCAATTGTGTCGGACAAGCTCGACGTCGACGGCGCCGATATTCAAGAAGGGCAAGACTTCATCGAAGACCTCAAGGCCGACTCACTCGCGATCGTCGAAGTGGTCTTGGCCCTCGAGGAACAGTTCGAGATTGAGATTCCGGACGAGGACACGGAGAAGATCAAGACGGTCCGCGACGCGATCGAATACATCAAGGCCCACAAGGGCTAGCAGTTCACTGCGCCTCCTTCAGCGGGCGGGTCGATGCGGCGAGTAGTCATCACAGGCGTGGGCACAGTGAGCCCGTGCGGCGCGGATGTCGCGACCACTTGGAGAAACGTTTCCGAGGGGCGGAGCGGCATCGCGCGCATCGAGGGATTTGATCCCACTGACTTCGCTTCGCAGATCGCGGGCGAGTGCACGGACTTCGATCCGCTCCAGTACATGCCGAAGCGGCGCCTCCGGGAAGCGGCGCGTTTCATTCAATTCGCCATTGCGGCAAGTGCGCAGGCGATCAAGGGCTCGGGCTTCGATCCCAGCGACGAAGAGAAGGAGCGAGTCGGCACGTTCATCGGCGTAGGCTTCTGCGGGCTCGAGGTCTTCGAGGACACTTGCAGAACCCTCTTCGACAAGGGGCCGCGTCGGGTGTCGCCGTACTTCATCCCCTCGGTGATTTCCAATCTTGCGCCCGGCCAGGTCACGTTGGACTGGGGGTTCAAGGGGCCGAGCTACACGCATACGAGCGCCTGCGCGTCGGGCGCGCATGCGATCGGGGATGCGTTTCGCTGGATTCAGCGTGGCGACATCGATGCTGCCGTCGCGGGCGGTGCCGAGGCTGCGGTGACGCCAATCGGCGTGGCCGGGTTCACGTCGATGCGTGCGCTGTCCCGGCGCAACGACGAGCCCGAGCTTGCGAGCCGCCCCTTCGACAGCGACCGGGATGGGTTCGTGATCGCCGAGGGTGCGGGCGTGCTGGTGCTCGAAGAGCGCGAGGCGGCGATGGCGCGGGGCGCGGAGATCATTGCCGAGATCGTCGGCTACGGTGCGACCTCCGATGCGCACCACATGGTGCAACCGGCCCCCGAGGCCGAAGGCGCCCAGCGCGCGATGAAGCTCGCGCTGGCGGACGCGAAGCTCAATCCGGCCGACATCGACTACATCAATGCACACGGGACCTCGACACCGCAGGGCGACGTCGGGGAGCTTCAAGCCATTCGCAAGGTGTTCGGTGCGCATGCCAGCGATCGGCTCGCAGTGTCGAGCACCAAAAGCATGAGCGGGCACTTGCTCGGCGCGGCAGGTGGGCTCGAGCCGGTTCTGTGCGCGCTCTCGATGCGCGATGGCCTGTTGCCGCCGACGATCAACCTGGAGAAGCCCGACCCGGCGGCAGACGGGATGAACTTGGTGCCCAACGAGGCACAGGAGCGACCGATTCGCGCCCTGATGAACAACTCGTTCGGCTTCGGCGGTACCAACTGCGCCCTCGTGCTAAAGGCCCCTTAGCCATGGCTAAGACCCTCATCGTCGGTTCCGACCACGCAGGCTTGGAGCTCAAGCGCGAGCTCTCGGCCGTCGCCGCCGAGCTTGGTTACGAAGTCGTCGACCTCGGCACGAAGAGCAGCGAGTCCACCGACTACCCGGACTACGCACACCAGGTAGCCAGCGCCGTGGCGCACGGAGATGGACTTGGCCTTCTCGTTTGTGGCACGGGGATCGGCATGTCGATGGCGGCGAATCGTCACGCCGGCGTACGCGCCGCGCTTTGTGGCGACGTGTTCAGCGCGTCCATGAGTCGGCAGCACAACGACGCCAACCTTCTGTGCGTGGGTGCGCGGGTCGTCGGCCCGGGCCTGGCTGCGGAAATTCTCAAGGCCTTCCTGAGCCACGGCTTTGAAGGCGGCCGCCACGTGCGCCGCGTCAAGAAGATCGAACCTTCTGCATGAAGGTCGAGCAGGACGAGCGCTTCCGCGAGCAGCGAGAGCGATTTCGGCTCAAATGGAACTGCGAGGACTGCGTACTGTTCGACCCCGAGGTCGGTTGCGCACACGGCTTCCCAACGCACCGGCATCGGAAGTCGCGCTACGACGATCCAAGCGCCGCGCTGCTGTTCTGCAAAGACTTCGAGCTGACTTAGCTGCGTTGGGGTCGATTGGAACGCGGCCATGCGACCGATTGTTGGTGATCCGCAGAGCCGCGCCCTAGGCTTGCGTCATGGGTTCGTTTGACCTGCATGCTTCGTCGCGCCTGACGGCAGTGTTGCTTTGGGTGGCCGCGTGCCAAGGTGGAGCCAGCTGCAACCGTGACGGCGCGGAGCAGGCAAGCGACGCCCGAGACCAAGAGATGTCTAGCAACATGGGCGACGGCATCTACGAGGTCATCCCCCGCGGTCCGTTTCACCTCGACGAAGCCTTGAAAATCGATGGGCCGGAGCCTGCGCAGGCGACAGCCAAAGCGCCGACGGTGGTCTTGGCGGTGCTCGATACGGTTCGAGCGGATCACACGTCGCTCTGTGGATACCGGCGCAAGACCACGCCCTACCTCGAAGCGCTGAAGGAGCGCAGCGCGGTGCATAGCTGCCGTGCCTACGCCCCGGGGGACTGGAGCCTGCCCACGCACGCCAGCTACTTCACTGGCGTCTCGGTTGCCCGGCACGGCGCGCACTACGCCCACGACGCCAAGGATGAGAATGGAGAGCGCATACGTTCGCTCTACGTCTATCCCCTTCGCCAGGATGTTCGAACCTTGGCCGAAGACATGCGAGACCGCGGCTATCAGACCGTTCTCGTGAGTGACAACGGGCTTCTTGGCGAGGCCGGTTTGCAGCGCGGGTTCTCGATCGTTGCAACGCGCCCGAGGAAACACGACCCGCGCGCCGACTGGGTCCCTGCCACACTCCTGCGCGTCCTCGCCGAGGACGTCGACCCGTCGCAGCCTTTGTTTTTGGTATTGAATTACCTTCAGGCGCACGACCCTTGGGTGGCGCCCGACCCGATGTTGGGTTGGGACCTGCTCGATCCGCAAATTGCGCCTGCCGACTTCAAGCGCCGTTTCAGTCTCTTTCTGCGCAGCGGCCTGAAGCCAGGCGAGGAGGGCGTGCTGCGCCATCAACTCACCGACCTCTATGACTATGGGGTCTATCGTGAGGATCAGGCTTTGCAGCGCTCGCTCTCCACGCTCGAACGCGCCGGTTGGCTCCGAGCGGGCTATCGAATCGGGATTACGGCGGACCACGGCGAGATGCTCATGGAGCACGGCATGTGGCGGCACCTCTTCGTGTACGAGGGCAACACGCGCGTTCCGTTCCTTTACTGGACCGACGGCGATTCGCCCGCGCTCCCCGAGCCGCTTCCCGCCATCGCCATCCACTCCCTGCTGCGCGACGGCAGGCTTCCCGATCCCATGCCAGCCGTTGAATCGGTTGCGATTCCAAATCCCGATGCAGGACGGCGGAAGGGACCGGGCTCGATGCCGGCGGCGGCCATGTGGTTTGGTGATGAAAAGCTCGCCTGGATCGGCGGAACCTACATGCGGTTCGATCTTTCCGCGGATCCCGGCGAGCTCGCGCCGATGCCGCTCGGCGATCATCCCAAACGCGCAGAGCTCGAGGCTCTGGTCGCGGCGATCGAGGCGGGAAAGAACCGACGGGGAGAGGTAGACCCCGCCCTGGTCGAGCAACTCAGGGCGCTCGGCTACGTCGAGTGAAGTGGCGACGACGGCTACGCTGCTCTTGCTGGTTCCACGCCCCGGGCGACGAGTCGCATCTCCAAGTCCTTCGCCGCGCGAAGCGTGACGGCGGGCTGTAGCTCGAGGGTTTGGCCCGGAAGCAGCTCGAATCGGTATTGGCGGATCAGGGTCGCGAGAACCAGGACCGCTTCCATCATGGCGAAGTGGTTGCCGATGCAGATGCGTGGGCCTCCGCCGAAGGGGAAATACGCGTACTTGTGAATCGACTTCGCACGTTCGGGGAGCCAGCGGTCGGGGTCGAAGCGAAGCGGGTCGGGGAAACACTGCGCGCTTCGGTGCGTCACCCACTGGACGAAGAGTAGGGTGTCCCCCTTGGTGAAGGTATAGCCGCCAAGCTCGAAGTCATCGAGGAGCTGACGGCCGATCGCGTACACCGGGGGGTAGAGTCGCATCGACTCTTTGATGACACGCCCGGTGTACTCGAGGCGGTCGTAGTCGTCGGAAGTCGCGCGGCGGTCAGCAAGCAGGTCGGCCGCCTCTTGGTGCACCCGTGCTTCGATCTCGGGATGCTCCGAAAGGAGATAGAGCGTATTTGCGAGCACGATTGAGGTGGTTTCGTGCCCGGCAAGAAAGAGCGTGATGCACTCGTCGCGGAGCTGCTGGTCGCTCATCGCGGCGCCGTCCTCGTCGGAAGCGTGGAGTAGCGCGCTCAAAAGGTCGCCCCGGTCTTCGCCGCTCCGCCGCCGATCGTCGATGATGCCGGACACGATGCGATCGACGTTGCGTACGGCTTTTCGAAACCGGAACATTTTGGGAGAGGGCCACCACTCCGGCGGTTTGATGGGGCTCTCCAGCACATCGGAGTAGAAGTCACTGATGACCTTGAGCGCGTCGCCGACCTCCCGCGCCGTCCCCCGGACGTCGGCATCAAACAGGGTGCGCCCGACGATGTCGAGGGTAAGCTCCGCCATCGCCTTGTGAATCGGGATCACTGCTCCGTCGCTCCAATCGTCGAGGGAGCGATGCGCGGCAGTGACCATCGAATCGGCGTAGGTTCGTATCCGGCGCGGGATGAAGGCGTGCGCGACCAGCTTTCGCTGGGTTCGCCAAAGCGCGCCTTCGCTCGTGACCAAACCCTGACCGAGCACGCGGGCCAGTTCGTGGGTGAATTGATCTTTTTGCATGACGCTGTGGCCCTGGGCCAAGCTCTGCTGAATGAGCTCCGGATCCAGAACCAAGACGTAGCGGTCGGACAGAATCGGCAGGTTGACGAGTGGGCCGTACTTTGCCGCCGCGGTCATGTACCGAAGCTGGTCGCGCATCATGCTACGCAGGTTCCCGAGCCCGAGGCGGTTTGGGGGGCCCGGCGGTCGCCGGTGCCTAGGCATGGAAGAAACGCTTCATCACTTCGATCATTTGCGGAACGTCGGAGGCAGCGGCTACTTCGCGGCAGGAGTGCATGGAGAGCATCGGGTTGCCGACGTCGACCGTGCGAATGCCAAGCTCCGCGGCGGTGATCGGGCCGATGGTGCTGCCGCAGCCTTGGTCGGAGCGCACGACGAAACGCTGTGTGTTCACGTTGGCGTCTCTTGCCCAGCGTTCGAAGCTTGCCCAGCTTTCGCCGTCGGTGGCGTACGATTGATTGACGTTGATTTTCACGACCGGGCCGCCGCCAAGCACGGGTTGGTGCATTGGTTCGTGGAGGTCGGCGTAGTTCGGGTGAAGAGCGTGGGACATGTCGGCCGAGATCAAGAACGACTTGGCGACGGCACGGTGGAAACCCTCGGTCGAGTCGCCCGAGAGCCGCTGCAAACAGCTTCGCAAGAAGTCCGAGGCAGCTCCCTGCGCGCTTCGGCTCCCGACCTCTTCATGATCATACAGGACGATCCCCCGGCTCATCTCGGCATCGCCGCCAGTCGATAGCAGGGCGCTGAGGCCCGCATGACAACTCGCGAGGTTGTCGATTCGACCGGCGTGAATGAACTCCCGGCTCCGGCCGCTTCGCGTGGCCGGCTGCACGTCGTACGCCATCAAGTCCCAGCCCATCACGTCCTCGGCCTTGGCGTCGCCGAGCTCTTCGGCGAGCAGCGCGCGAAGGTTGATTTCTCCAAGCTCGTTCAGGACGAGGATCGGCGCCATGTGCGTCTGCGCGTTCAGCTTGAGGCCTTCGGTGTTCACCGTGCGGTTCAAATGGATCGCCAGCGATGGAACCCGCAGCAGCTCGCGCCTGAAGTCGACGAGCCTCGCGCCCCCGTCGGCGAGCGATACGCGCCCAGCGAGCGATAGGTCGCGGTCGAGCCAGGTGTGTAACAAGACGCCGCCGTACGGCTCGACGCCGAGCTGCCCGTACCCTGCCTTCTTCAGCTCGGGGTTTGGCTTTACCCTAAGGTTGGGTGAGTCGGTATGCGCGCCGACCAGGCGAAAGCCAGCTTCCGGCGGCGGAGCGCTTCCCAGGTGAAACGCCGCGACCGACCCGCCCCCTCGCACGACGTAGACCTTGTCGCCGGCGTCGACTTTCCAGGCCTCCGCTTCGTCTAGGCGGCGATAGCCCTGCGATTCGAGGCGCGCAACCGTTTCAGCGACCGCATGGAACGGCGTGGGGGAGCGGTTGACGAACTGGAGGAGATCCTGAACTGGCACGTGATTCCCTTACTTGGCAAGCGAGCGGACGCCGGCGCGGTGCACTTTGCCAGGCAGCTCGCGGCCGACGATGGCCTCGGCGACTTGGCCGGCTTGCCAGAGCTTCTCGAGGTTGATTCCTGTTTCGATTCCCATCCCCTCTAGGGTGTACACCAGATCTTCCGTCGCGAGGTTCCCAGCCGCGCCCGGCGCATACGGGCAGCCGCCAAGCCCGGCCACAGACGCGTCGAAGGTGGTGATGCCAGCCTGCAGGCCGACCAAGACGTTGGCGAGTGCGGTGCCTCGGGTGTCGTGCAGATGCAGTGCGATCTGCTCGAGCGGCACCGCGGCGGCGAAGAGATCGAGGATCTTTTCGGTTTGAATCGGCGTGCCGACACCGATCGTGTCGCCGAGTGAAACTTGATAGCAGCCCGCCCCGAGCAAGTGCTGGGCCAGCTCGAGGCCGCGCTTCGGGTCGATCGCTCCCTCGTAGGGGCAACCCCACATCGTGGAGACGTAGCCGCGGACCTTCAGCCCGACTTCGACGGCCCGCGCGATGACCGGTTCGAACGCCTTCAGCGTTTGCTGGATCGTCTTGTTGACGTTCTTGCTGTTGTGAGTTTCGCTCGCGCTGACAAAGACCGCGATCTCGTCGACCTTCGCCGCGAGGGCGCGATCGAGACCGCGCGCGTTGGGGCAAAGGCCAGCGTAGGTGACGCCCGGCCGACGCTCGATCATCTTGCAGACCTCGTCCGCATCGGCCATTTGGGGGACCCACTTCGGCGCGACGAAGCTCCCGACCTCGATCCGGCTGATACCGGCATCGACGAGCGCTTCGATCAGCCTGACCTTTGCATGGGTCGCCACCTGGGCGCTCTCGTTCTGCAGGCCGTCCCTCGGGGATACCTCGTACACCGAGACGCGGCTCGGGAGCTTCGAAGAGCGGGTCATATCTTTCCTCTACAGCGCCTCGGGCCCGGTGAAAAGCCGTCGAAGACCCGGCAGAGACCTAGCCCTGGCGGCGGATTTGGTAGATACTCCGGCCGCCATGGCCACTCTGACCGCCTTGATGCTCGCTACGCCCCTGTTTGGTCTGTCCCTGCACGTCGATGCCTCGATGCTCGAAGCCCCGTCCGCCGCCATCGAGCCCGGCGTGGTCCTGGCCATCGAGGTTTCTACTGACCTCGCAGAGCCGAGCGAACCCACCACTGCCGATCTCGTTCGGAAGCGAAACAAGATCAAAAAAGTCCACAAATGGTTTGGGATCGCCACCTGGTCGCTGATGACCTTGTCGGTCGTATCGGGATTCATTCAGTTCCACAACCAATACGGGTGGTGGCAGAGCCAGGCAACCAACCCCTGCGTCCAGGGGAACGCGATCTTCACCCAGGACGCGTGCAGCGGGGTGCCGACCGCACATGTGACCCTGATCGCGCTCACGTCCGCCGCGTACTTCACGACCTTCGGGCTCTCATTCGCCATGCCGGACCCGCTCAAAGTGAGCGAAGGCAACAGCGATTTCGCCAGAAAGCTCCGGACACACAAGGTGCTCCGCTGGGTCACGTTTGCGGGGATGATCGCCCAAATCGGCCTTGGCGTCGTCTCGGCGAATTCCGAGAGCTTCGGCATCGATCGGGCCAACAACTACAAAGCCGTGCGCGGGATTGCGACCGCGCACTTGGCCGTCAGCCTGGTGACCTACGGCGCGCTGAGCTGGGCGGGCGCGATCATGATCTTCTGAGAGCGGGCTCACCAAGCGCCGCTTTGCATCGAATTTCTTGAAATTCGGGGCTTGCCCATTCGATCGTCGCGCCGCTAACATTGTAGACGCCTGCGCTGTGGGGACCTTAGGTCGCAGGATCCTTTTGCTTTTAGGGGTTTCATGAGATCACCGAGGGGTGCAAAAATCCTTTCGAGTCAGCGAGATCGATCACAGATGTCCGAGCTGACGGTGGCCAACTACCTCGGGCTCTTGCTGGAGGACCCGTACGACGCGCAGCTCGTTGATGGACTGCGCGAGTTGTTGAAAAGTCCGGAGCCCGCGAATGACGGGACAGACCCACTGCGCATGCTCGAGGCGGCACGTGGTGGGCATGAGAGACGTGGAGAGTTCCTCGCTGCATCGTGGTTGATGGAGCTCGAGTCCGAACTGCTGAGCGACGACCCTGAGTTCCAAAAGGTGCTCGTCAAGGAGTTGGGTCGCGTGCGGCGCGACGAGTTGATGGACGACCAGGGGGCGCTCGTGGCGTACTCGCGTCTCGGCGGGATCGACTCCGACGATCCGGAGGTCGCGCAGGCGGCCGATCAGATTCAACAGGTCGAAGAGAAGTGGGCCGAGCTTGCCCGCCGCTTCATCGAAGAGGCCCGTGACGCTGCCGATCCCCGTCTGAAGACCTCTTTGCTGACACGCGCAGCTTCGCTGATGTGGCAGTACGGTGGCGACGCGACGGTTGAAGAAACCGACGCGATCTTCGACGAGGCGCTCGCGGCCGATCCCTCCCACATGTGCACCGCGCGTCAGTACGCGCTGAGTCTACGCGCTCGTGGTCGATGGGAGGACGTTGTTTCGGTGTTCGTTCGTGCGGCCACAGCGGCGCGCACTCGGGAAGAAAAGGCGAGCGCGTGGCTTCAAGCTGCGCGTGTACGCCTTCGTTCGCTTCAAGACACGGAGGGTGCGGCGGAAGCGTACCGTCGGGTTCTGGAATTCGCGCCCACCGACGACGAGGCGCTCGGCGCGCTGGTGCAGCATTTCACCGGGCTCGAAGCGTGGGACGACTTGGCCGCGATGTATGAAAGCGCGCTGCGATCCCGGCAGTCACTCGAGGCCGAGAAGGGCATGCTGCTTCAGCTCGCGATGGTTCACTGGCGCTTCCGGGACGACTCGGATGCCGCCGAGCCGTTCTTCGCGAGGCTCAGAAAAGTCGACGCTGCCCACCCCGGCATGCTGGATTTCTATCGCGCGAGGATTGGGGACGACGACCCCGAGGACCGCCTGCTGACAATTCTCGGGGACGCGCTTCGCACGACGACCGACCCTGAAAGCCAGCTCACCTTGGCCCGAGAGCTTGGGCATCGTGCGCAGAAAGCCGACCGTCCGGAGCGAGCGTTGGAAGCCTGGAAGCTCGTGGAGCGCTTGGCGCCCGGCGACCTCGATTCGAGGGCCGCCCTTCAGCAGCTCTACCAACACAGTGGCAAATGGAACGCCCTCTCCGAATCGATTCGAGGCGAGCTCGAAGCGCTGTCGACGGATGCCAACGAAGAAAAACTGCGACTCCTTCGAGATTTGATTCCTATCTATCGAGATGCTCTGCAACTCGATTCGATGCTCATCCAGGTCTATGGAGAGATTCTCTCCTTGTCCCCGTACGACGTCGAAGCG
>RCNF010000470.1_pt1 | contig 28779 bp, 20 predicted proteins | sample 2041311 | NCBI WGS metagenome assembly RCNF01 (sample SAMN09708228, study PRJNA481090) | Marine sediment metagenome, whole genome shotgun sequencing project. | biome: marine sediment; feature: ocean; material: sediment; isolation source: Sewage treatment plant 2 marine sediment (STP2) ...
CCAGGGGTCGATCGCAGTGGGGACAGGACAACGCTTTTCGTTCGCCGACGGTCAGGGGCTCGAGGCACCAGGGGCATCGTGAGGGCATGATGTAAGTATACGAAAGGATGGGGGTCGAGGATACGACGGCGAGGCAGCCGGTCTCGCTTGAAGGGTCGCGGATCAGTTCTTAGTTTTTAGTTTTTAGTTCCATCGCATCCGCCCTGGCGCAACATGGGAGATTGCGATGAGTCAAAAACTAAACACCAAGAACTCAGCCTCTTGCAAATTTCGAGAATCGGACGCTGAAGTCTTCCGACCCACCTCGCCAATAGGCCAGCGAGACGCCGGCCCGACAATGGATCTCAGCCCTTTGTAGTGCTGGCGTCTCGCCGGCACAGAGACCACGAACCATCGCAGAAGCGGGTTTTTGCAAGAAGCTGGGCTGATGGCTGAAAGCTGATGGCTTTCCATTCCGCGACCCGGCATTTCTTGCCACAGTGCGGAATAAATGCCGCAGTGCGGAAATTTTATAAGCCACTCGCACTCGAGCAACCAGCGCCACCGGAGACGAGAACAAAAACCGATTCAACGCACGAGAGGTCTGGTCATGGGAAATTCAGCCGCCGGAACCGTCACCACGAGTCTTCGGATCGCCGAGAGCCTGCTCACCGAGTACGGAGATGTCTACACCCCTGAAGCGCTGGCTGCGATCGAGGCCCTGGCGATCTACAACCGCGAGCAGAAGACCTTGATGGCCAAGCGGAGTCGCCGCCGGTCTCGGCGTATGGCCGGCAGCGAACCCATCACCTTCCTCGACCCCGAGGGCACCATCGCGCGGACCCGCATTTCAGTTCGGGACGCGCGCGACGGCAACTTCGAAGGACCGGAGGTCCCACACGACCTCCAACGCCAGTGGATCCAGGGGACGGGCCCCGGGGCCAAGCCAAACGCTCCTCTGGAGTCGAGCCTGCGCAATGTCGCCTACGCCCTGCTTTCGGGCGCCGATGGTTGGATGTTCGACGGTGAGGACGCCCTCGGCCAGATCACGACCATGTCGTTGGACAACATCCGCAACCTCAAGCTGGCCATTGCCGGTGATGAACGTTTCCTCAAGGTGGCGGAGAAAGTCACCGGTCAGATGAACGGCTGGGCCGAAGGCTTCTTCGGCGACCCCATCATCGACGACTGGCGAGCGCAGCTCGCGTTCACGACAGTCATTTTCCGCGCCCGTGGACTCCACCTCGATGACCGCCACGTCCGCGACGCCGGCGGCACCGCCATGTCGGCCTCCATCGTCGACACGGCGCTCTACGTGGTCAACAACTACCGCCAGCTCGCGGCCAGGGGCGCATCGGTCGTGCTCTATCTGCCCAAGATCCAGACCGCCGAGGAAGCCGCGTTGTGGAATGAAATGCTCACGGCGCTCGAAAATCATCTCGGCCTCGACGAAGGCGCCATCAAGGCCTACGTCCTGGTCGAACAGCTCGAGGCCACCTTCCAGCTCATGGAGATCCGCGCTGCGCTCGGGCTTCACTTCGTCGGCTACAACACCGGCCGCTGGGACTACATCAACGCCGTTGCCGACGCCAACGCCTGGGACCCTGCCTTCGTCAATCCCAACATCGAATCCATCGTCATGACCTACGGCTACATGCGCAACTACGAGGACCGGGTGCGCCGGGCGGTCAACACCCCCGACCGCAACGGTCGATTCGCGCTCTGGCAGGGCGGAATGGAACCCAATATCCCGGTCGGCTCCGAAGAAGGCGTTGCGACGAGCATGGAGAAGGCCGTCGCCGGCGCCGAGCGCGAGCAGCACGAGGGCGCCAGCGGCAAGTGGGTGGCGCACTGGAAGATGGTCCACATCGTTCGCCCGGTATGGGAAGTCGCGAACGAGCCCAACCAGCTCGGACGCGAGTTTCCGCCCCTGACCTACACCGATGACGACGCAAAGGGCCTCATGCTCATCGAGCCGGCGCCGCGCACCATCCGCGGCGCGCGCAATCTGCTCTCGGTCGCGTTGCAGTACGGCAACGCCTTTGGTCAGGGAATGCAGGCGGCGGCCCTCAAACCGGCCGATTTTTTCGGTGACGACGACATCCTCTACCTCATGGAGGACATGGCCACCGGCGAAATCCGGCTCTCGATCCTCTGGGAGTGGCTGCACAAGGGGGCGATCCTCACCGAGGACGACCCGGAAACCGGTCTCGCCGCCGGTGACGCCTTCTCCCGCAAGATCTTTGTCCGATTGCTCGCCGAGGAGTACGACAAGCTGCTTGCAGCCGATGACCGGGACGTCTGGGAGCACTCGAAATCGACCACCCTGCCGATCGCGCGCGAGATCGTTGAAACCTACGTCGGTTCCGAAGCCAAACTGCCGTGGTACATCGATCTGCTCAACATCAATCTCAACAATCTCGACCTCGACACCGCCAGGGAAAGGATCGCTCTCTACATGGACGCCTTCACCACCAAGGGACATCGCATCACCGAGAACCTCGACACCAACGACGCCTCACACGATGAGGTGGCCGCCTTCAATGCTCAGATCGAGGCCTGCAGACAATGGATGGCCGGCCCTCGTTTCGGCGGCGTCACAAGGCTCTACAGCCCTCGTCAGGTGGCCCAACAGAAGGGCACCATCCCGCAGGACTACACCGTGGCGCGAAACGCAGCGGGCGGCTTTTTCGCCCGGCTGCGCGAACTCTTCGCCGAGGGCAGGTCCATCACCACCTTCGGCCCATACACCCCGGGCCAGGCGGTGGCGATCAAACGCATCGGGATCGAGGGGATCTACCTCGGCGGCTGGGCGACCTCGGCCAAGGGCTCCGTCAACGAGGACCCGGGCGCCGATCTCGCGAGCTACCCCTTGAGCCAGGTCCCCGACGAGGCGGCGCCCATCGTCCGCGCGCTGCTCACCGCCGATCGCAACCAGCAGTATCTGCGATCCAAGATGACCGATCGACAACGTGCGGCGACCCCCATCGTGGACTACCGGCCATTCATCATCGCCGATGCCGACACCGGCCACGGCGGTGATGCCCACGTCCGAAATCTGATCCGCCGCTTCGCCGAAGTCGGCGTACCCGGCTACCACATCGAGGATCAGAAGCCCGGCTGCAAGAAATGCGGCCACCAGGGCGGCAAGGTGTTGGTTCCCATCGACGAACAGATCAAGAGGCTCAACGCGGCCCGGTTCCAGCTCGATGTCATGGGCGTACCCGGTCTGATCGTCGCCCGTACCGACGCCGAGGCCGCGACCTTCCTCGACGGCACCGGCGACGACCGAGACCAACCCTTCGTCCTCGGCACGACCAACCTGCGGGTGCCGAGCTGGAAGGTGACCTTTCTCGCCATCCACAGGAAGTTCAACGAGATGGGCATCGACGAGATCAACGGCCATGAACTCTACCGGATCTCCGACAGCGAGTACGCCAAGGCCGGCGCGTGGCTCGAACACATCGGGGTCTTCGGCTATATGCAGGATCTGATGGATGCCCACGCGGCCGATCTGATGATGCCCGTCGAAACCATGCTCGACCAGGCCGTCAACCGCTTCGCCGATCTCTGGGAAGCCGAGGCCGGCATCAAGACCTACGGCCAGGCCGTCGCCGACGCCCTTTCCTTCCACATCGAGCAGGGCCAGGAATTCGACTTCACGGTCGAGGAGTGGCTCGAGTGGTCAGCACGGAGCTCGTGGCAGGAGGCCAGCGACAAAGCCACCGATCTTGGAATCGCGGTGGACTGGGACCCCGAGCTTGCTCGGACGCCCGAGGGCTTCTACCCCGTCAAGGGCGGCATCCCCTATGCCATCGCCAAGTCGCTCGCCGTGGCCCCCTTCTGCGACATTATCTGGATGGAAACCAAGACCGCCAACCTCAAGGACGCCCGGGTCTTCTCCGAAGCGATCCATGCCCGCTTCCCAGACAAGATGCTCGCCTACAATCTGTCACCGTCCTTCAATTGGGACACCACCGGGATGTCGGATGAGGAGATGACCGCCTTCCCTGCCGAACTCGGCAAGCTCGGCTTTGTCTTCAACTTCATCACCTACGGCGGCCATCAGGTCGACGGCATGGCGGTGGATGAGTTCGCCCGGGCGCTCAAGGAGGACGGCATGCTGGCGCTCGCCAAGCTCCAGCGCAAACTTCGGTTGGTGGAATCGCCATACAAAACCCCGCAGACCCTGGTCGGGGGCCCGCGCCTCGACGGCGCCCTCATGGCTTCTTCCGGCCGCACGGCAACCACCAAGGCCATGGGCAAGGGCTCGACCCAGGTTCAGCACCTCATCGAAACCGAGGTCCCGCCGCGACTGCTCGAGGAGTGGCTCGATCTGTGGCGTGAAGAGCACGGCATCGGTGGCCCTCTGACGGTTCAGCTCAGACCACAGAAGGCGGGCTCCGAGCTTCTTCGTCTCAGCATCGTGAATCCCGCCGACGACGAGGTGGCGACAGTCGTCTTCGCCAACATCAGGGACCGGCGGGGCAAGAGCATCCTTTCGATCCGCGATCAGGAGACCATCGACACCGCCCTGCGGCAGAAACGTCTCATGACCATCGTCCACCTCTTTCTCATCCACCGCTACAAAGCCGAATCCATCCACTACGTCACCCCGACCGAGGACAACGTCAAGCAGACCTCGGGCATGCAGAAGCTCGGCATCTTCGACGATGTCAGCAAGGAGATCGGCGACATCATCGTCGCCGGGATCGACGGCGGTCGGATGGACGAACTGCTCAAGGCTGATCGCTCCGAACTCGGCAGGCTCATCCGAAGGGAAGACTGACCCGACGTCAGCGATCCGCGCTCTCATGAGGACACGCGGAATAGGCCTCGAACGGGGTGCCATCTTTTGTCATTGTTCGGATAGGTTTCGCATCGACGGAGGTTTCGCTCTGCCGGCCGAACAATGCTAAAGGTGGCTCCCTCGGCCATTCGCGATGGGAGAATCAGGTTCAGAAGCGCAACGAGGGGCGTGACCATCCAACGAAGTCAGAACGCCTTCACGCGTCGGGGACCCGCAGTTCGATCAGTCCCTGGTGGTGGAGCGCGGTGGCGAAGAGGGCGAGCCGCTCCTCGATCCCCTCGGATCGGTCCGGGAAGGCCTCAGCCGTTTCGGAGGAAATCTCCGCCAGGGTCTCCCCACCCTCCATGCGTTTCCAGACAAAGCTCCCGAGTTCGTCGAGCCTGATCTTGGGGTGCGACATGAGCCACCTGAGATGGTCGAAGGCGCCCTTCAACCCCCGAGTCCCGGGTTTGGGCCGCTCCACGACGACCCGCACATCCCCATCGGCCTGCCAGGCGCCGAGCCGATGGGGCACGCAGCTCAGGATTTCGGCTTCGCCGGGCTCGCTCACGAGCGCGATCGGTGGATCGGAAGCCAGACCAGGAGCATCAAGAGCAGCGGATAGACCAGAAGCCCGGCGCCGAAGCTGCTGCCAAGGGTGGGCAGCAGATGGTCGGTCTCGGTCATTCCGAGCTTGGCCTGCTCGTAGAGCACGATGAAGGCGAGCAGCACCGCCATGAGGCTCTGTCCCGCAATGAGCCCGGAAGCCACGAGGACACCCGAATTCTCGGCCTTCATCTTCTCCTCTTCGGATGCATCCCGGCGTGCCATGAACCAGTCCATGATTGCGCGGAAGAGGCCACCGGCGAAGACCGCCGAGGTCGTCGCGAAGGGCAGGTACATCCCCACTGCGATGAGCATGGGCGCCGGCGCCTTGATGAGGATCAGCGCGACACCGAGGAACATCCCGACGATAACGAGCGGCCAGGCCATGTCGCCACCGACGATGCCCTTGCCCATGAGTGCCATGAGCCCGGCCTGGGGCGCCGGAAGTTCCGGCGATCCGATGGTGTACGCCTGGTCCAGAACCATGAGCAGTACCGGCATGGTGAAGGCCGCGGCAACGACACCGATGAGCTCACCCACCTGCATCTTCCACGGCGTCCCGCCGAGGATGTGTCCGACCTTGAAGTCCTGCATCATGTCGCCGGCGACGCCGGCTGCACAACAGACCACGCCCGAGACTCCGAGCACCGCGGCAAGCCCGTGGACCCCGGTGACCCCCATGAGAACCATGAGCACCGCCGAGATCACCAGCGCAGAGAGCGTCAGCCCCGAGATTGGATTGTTGGAGTTCCCCACCAGACCGACCAGATAGCCGGCTACGGCGGCAAAGAGAATGCCGAGGATCAGCATCACCACGGTGAGCACCAGTGCTCCCGGGGTAGATGCCGCGAAGTAGCGATAGAGAAAGAACATGGGGATGGCCATCACACCGATGGCGACCATGATCCACTTGAGGTTGAGATCCTGCTCGGTGCGTTCGAGGGCCGGCGCTCCGGCGTCGCCGCCACGAACCGCGGCAAAGACCTTGGTGATGCCGCTGATGAGTGATTCCCGCAGCGTGTAGAGCGTGTAGAACGCCGAAACGATCATGGTCCCCACCGCCAACGGCCGGATCTGACGGAACCAGACATCCACCGCGAGCCCGATGAAGCCGCCCTCCGCGACCCCGGCCGAAACCGCCGGGTTGAGGAAGAGGGCCAGCGGGACGAGGACAAGCCAGCCGGCCACGGCGCCGGCGAAGAGGATAGCCGAGATCCTCAGACCGACGATATAGCCGACTCCCATGACCATGGGCGAGGCCTCGGGCGTGGAGAGCAGCATCCCGCCGGCATACTCGATCTTGTTGCCGACAATCTCGATGGCCGATTTCGAAAAGTGGACAAAATGCTGCGCCTTGTCCTTGATGAAGTGGATTCCCGCATCGTTTTTGAAGAGTTCCCAGACGGCGGCGATCCCCATGGCGCCGAAGACCAGACCGGCACCGGTCTGCCCCTTCTGACCCGCCTTGACGATCTCGGACGCAGCGACGCTTTCAGGGAAGGGCAGATCGGCCTCCACCACCAAAGCGCGGCGCAGGATGATGACAAAGAGGACGCCGAGCACTCCACCGATGAGCATGATCAAGGTGGCGTCACGGAGATTGAACTCGGTCCAGGCTCCGCTGATCATGAAGGCCGGGATGGTGAAAATCGCCCCGGCGACGAGGGACTCACCGACAGAAGCCGTGGTTCGGGCGATGTTCTCCTCGAGGATATTGCCCTTGAAGACACGAAGGGCCGCCATGGCGACCACGGCGGCCGGGAAGGTGGCGGCGACCGTGAGGCCGACCTTCATGCCGAGATAGGCGTTCGCAGCCCCAAGAACCACCGCCATAATGACACCGAGAAAAACCGCCTTGAAGGTGAGCTCCGCCATGGTTGACGATGCCGGCACGTAGGGCTTGAACTCCTGATCAGCCATCTTCCCCTCCCCCTTGTTCTGTCCTGGATTCTAGCTCAGATCACATCGGTTAGGGGGGGGGGTAGGAGTGAGACGTTTGACGGCAGACGATGGACCTCTCACTCCTTACGTCTCACGTCTTACTCCTCACGAACAACTACTCCCGCAACTTCTCCTCGAGAAGTTGCCCGGCGATGGCCATGAGCTGGGTCTCGGTGACGACCCCGACGAGGCGGTCTTCCTTGATCACCGGCAGGCACGACCAGCGATTGCGGCGCATGGTGTCGATGGCTTCCACGGTCGAGGTCTCCGGGGTGACCGTCACCGGCTCGCGCTGCATGATCTCGGACACCGGCAGCGGGCCTTCACGGTGCTCAGGATGGTACGTCCCGACCAGTTTGATGAGCGCCCGTTGGGAGACCATTCCGACAAGGTGGTTCTCGGCATCCTCCACCATGACGTGGCGGATGTTGTTCCAGACCATCAGATTCGCCACCAGATCCACCGGTTCGGTCTGTTCGACCGTCACCAAATCGGTGTCCATGCAGTGTTCGACCGTCAAGTAGTTCTGCTTCCAGCCGCCACCCTCCTCGAGCTGGGCCGGTTCCCAGGCGGACACCAATTGGCCACTCTGTTGCCGCGCCGCGATGGCGGCGGTGACCGCAGACAAGCGTTCCGAGAGCGGTCCCTTGGACCCGAGAGCAGCGAACGAATCGAGCTGCCACTGGGCGCCCGTTTGGCGTGACCTCACCCGCTCCTCGATGGTTCCGAGATAGAGATCGATATCAGCCCCATCGAGACTTGACGCCTCGAGTCCCTCCCTCGCGATGGGCAGGAGGTCGTCAAGGATCAATTGGTCGGCGGGTTTGAGCACACCCCCCGCCCACGCGAGCTGGGCGCTGAGTCCGTGTTCGGCTGCGGCGAAGAAATTCGAGTGCGCGTCGTCAAAGGACATGTGTTGGGTGATGTCGTCATAGCGAACCAGGCAGCCGCTGACGAGACCGAACCAGAAAGCAGCGTTGGCGACCTCGTCGCGGGGGGTCGGTCCGGACGGGAGGATCCGGTTCTCGATCCTGATATGGGGCTTGCCATCGGAGATGCCGTAACAGACCCGGTTCCAGCGATAAACCGTGCTGTTGTGAAGCCGAAGCGCCTTGAGGGACGGCGCTCGTCCCTGGGCGATCTCTTCGAAGGGATCGTCATCGGGCTCCGTGGAGAGCAGGGTGCGAAAACGGGCTATGTCCTCGCGGAGTATCTCCAGAGCCGATGATTTGACCCAGCGGCGGCCGAAGCTGACCCGCGGTGTCTGTTCTCGCAGGTGCGGCAAGGATCGGCGGGTGTCGATGGACTGCTGGAAGAGCCCTACCCGGGTCTCCCGCCACAGCCGTTTGCCGAAAAGCAGTGGTGAGTTGACGGCGGCCGCCATGACCGGCCCGGTCACCGCCTGCGCGATGTTGTAGATCCGGGCGAACTCGTGCGGCGCGACCTGGAAGTGGACCTGGAAACTCGTGTTGCAGGCCTCGACCATGATGGAGTCGTGGCTGAGGTGGAGTTCATCGACGCCTTTGAGATAGAACTCGTAGGCGCCGCCCTTGAGCCGTGTCATGGCGTCGTTGAGAGCAAAATAGCGCGGGTTTGGAGTCATGCTGTCGAGTCCGAGATCAGACTTGACGAGGGTCGGCAGGATCCCCGTCAGAAGGATGTCTCCGCCGCAGCTCCGGGCCGCCTCGCGGACCTGACCCAGCAACTCTCCGACCTGCCACTCCATGGCGCTGAGACAATTGCCCCCGAAAACCAGGGGATCGAGGTTGAACTCGAGATTGAATCGCGCCAACTCGGTGGTGAAGTGGGGGTCGTCCAACACCTCGAGGACCTCGGTGGCGATGGGCGCCGGGCGCCAGTGGGGATCGACAAGGAACATCTCCTGCTCGGCCCCGATGCGTCGAATATCGCTTTCGAAGAGATCATCATCGAGCATCTTCTCGAACGCACGAACATCGTTCAACAGATGCTTGAGAAACACCCGTATATCTTCAGCCTCCGACTCACGCCGGACATCTTGTTCACCCATGGATAGCTCCCCCAGGAACGCCGCGTTGCAATATTGTATCCCAGTCGCATCTTCCCCGGCCTTTGCGCGTGGTCTTCGCTCTCGCTGCTCACGCTTCGTCGCGGGGAGGAGCAGGTCAGCGCTCGCTCCGCTCGCTAGTTAGGGGTGAGGGGTCAGAGGTTGAACGCTTCAAAGACCTGCGGTACGACCATCTTCTGACCATCTAACCTTCTAACTTTCAAACCTCTTGGCTCCTCACGTCTAACCCCTAACCATAAATCTGCTAATATTTTTAGCAGATTTATGGTTCTAATACTTGACAACGATACACTCAGATTTTATACTGATACTGTGTGAATGACTCATGCGGAGGACAAAATGAACGTGAAGAACCAATACACCCTGCGGGCGACCGAAGCCCTGCAGTCCAGCTTCAAGGCCGCGGCCGCACGCGGCAACCCGGAAACCACACCGACCCATCTGCTCCAGGCTCTCATCGACCAGGAAGATGGAGTTGCATCCAAATTCCTCGCCAAGATCGGCGTGTCCACCCAAACGCTCTCCAACGAACTCAGGGCCGCACTCGACCGGCTTCCGTCGGCCGAAGGCGGATCCGATCCCCAACCTTCCCGCAACTTTCGGGCGGTCCTCGACCAGGCCACAAAGCTGGCCCCACAGTTCCAGGATCAGTACATCTCGGTGGAGCATCTCCTGCTCGCCGTCGTCGCAGTCAAAGACACCACGGCAGCGAAGATCCTGGCCGGTCAGGGTGTCACCCATGACAGCCTTCTTGCGTCGATTCAGGAACTCCGAGGCTCGCACCGGGTCACCGACGAGAACCCCGAGGCCAAGTACGAGGCGCTCAAGAACTACGGCCGCGACCTCACCGAGCTCGCCCACTCCGGCAAGCTCGATCCGGTCATCGGACGCGACGAGGAGATCCGGCGCCTCATGCAGGTCCTCACCCGGAGAACCAAGAACAACCCGGTCCTCATCGGCGAACCCGGTGTCGGCAAGACCGCCGTGGCCGAGGGTCTCGCTCAGCGTATCGCCTCCGGCGATGTCCCCGAGATCCTCAAACGTCGGCGACTGGTGTCCCTCGACATGGGGGCCCTCATCGCCGGCGCCAAGTACCGCGGCGAGTTCGAGGACCGGCTCAAAGCCGTGCTCAAGGAGGTCGTGGATTCAGATGGTGAGGTCATCCTCTTCATCGACGAACTCCACACACTGGTTGGGGCCGGGGCCGCTGAGGGCGCCATGGACGCGGCCAATCTGCTCAAACCGGCGCTGGCGCGCGGCGAGTTGCGATGCATCGGCGCCACAACCCTAAACGAGTACCGCAAGTACATCGAGAAGGACGCGGCGCTGGAGCGCCGGTTTCAACCGGTCCTGGTGGGAGAGCCCTCCGTCGAGGAGACTGTCGGGATCCTGCGCGGCCTCAAGGAAAAGTACGAGGTCCACCACGGCGTTCGGATCGCCGACGCGGCGCTGGTCGCAGCGGCATCGCTGTCACAGCGCTACATCACCGATCGCTTCCTGCCCGACAAGGCCATCGACCTCATGGACGAGGCCGCGTCGCGCCTGCGCATCGAGATCGACTCGTTACCCACCGAGATCGATCAGCTCGAACGCCGGTCGGTACAACTCGAGATCGAGCGCCGAGCGCTGGCCAAGGAAAAGGACAAGGCGTCGAAGGAGCGCAGGAAGATCATCGAATCGGAGCTCGCCGAACTCCAGGAGAAAACGTCTGGGATGAAAGCCCTCTGGCACAAGGAAAAGGACCTCATCACCAGAATCCAGGAACTCAAAGAACAGCTCGAGGAGACCCGTGAGTCGGCCGAGAGAGCCGAGCGGGACGGCGATCTCGAGCGCGCCGCGAAGTTGCGCTACGGTCAGCTCCCCGAGGTCGAGCAGCGGCTCGCCGACGCCTCCGAGGCCCTTAAATCCCACCAGGAAGAACACGGAACTATGCTCGCCGAAGAGGTCGGCGAAGAGGACATCGCGCGATCCGTCTCGCGGTGGAGCGGGATCCCGGTATCGAGACTCCTCGAGGGCGAGAAGGAGAAGCTCCTTCACATGGAGGAGCGCATCGGCGACCGGATCGTAGGGCAGGATGAAGCGGTCCGATCCGTGGCGGCCGCAGTCCGCCGCGCCCGCGCCGGTCTCAAAGATCCCAACCGGCCCATCGGTTCCTTTCTCTTCCTCGGACCCACGGGCGTCGGCAAGACCGAACTCGCGAGAGCCCTGGCCCAGTTTCTCTTCGACGACGAACGCGCCATGGTCCGGATCGACATGTCGGAGTACATGGAGAAACACGCGGTCTCCCGCATGATCGGGGCCCCTCCCGGCTATGTCGGCCACGACGAGGGCGGCCAACTCACCGAAGCGGTGCGTCGACGGCCATACTCGGTGATTCTCCTCGATGAGATCGAGAAGGCTCACCCCGACGTCTTCAACGTCCTGCTCCAGGTGTTGGACGACGGTCGCCTCACGGATGGCAAAGGGCGGACGATCGACTTCCGCAACACGGTCATCATCATGACCTCCAACATCGCCTCCTCGGTGATCCAGGAGCTGCCCGAATCCGAACGCGACCGGATGAAGACCCTCGTCCAAGCAGAACTCAAACAGCATTTCCGTCCCGAGTTCCTCAACCGGATCGACGAAGTGCTCATCTTCCACCGGCTGGACGAGAGCCACATGGAACAGATCGTCCACATCCAGCTCGCTCGCTTCAACGAACTCCTGGCTCAGCAGGGGCTTGCGGTGGTCGCCGACGACGACGTCGCAAAGTTGTTGGCGAGACACGGCTTTGACCCCGACTTCGGAGCGAGGCCGCTCAAGCGCGCCATCCAGCAACTCGTGCAGGACCCGCTGGCCAATCTCGTCCTCGCCGGGGAGATCGAACCGGATCAGACCATCCGCCTCGAGGTCGAGGACGGCAAACTCGTCCTGCGACCGATCCCGACCTCTGCCGATAGCGATAGCGAACAGTAGACGTCATCACACCACTCCTTTCCATCGGGCCCCTTCGCGGGGCCCACTTTTTAGTGGAGTCGACTGTTGACTGTGAACTCGCCGGGCTGAGCTACACTGCCACGGACCGATCGCCCGACTGAATCAACGGCAACCAAAGGAGCCGACATGGAAGCTCAAGGACCCCCGACCATAGATTTCAATCAATTCCGAAAGCACAAACCTCCGGCCAAGACCATCATCGTCGGCGTCTTGATTCTGCTCGGCGCCATCATGGCCTTCTCGAGCATCTTCACCATCCAACCCGAGGAGGTTGGAGTGGTGCTGCGTTTCGGCCAGTACCACCGCACCGCGGAACCGGGCCTCAACTTCAAGATGCCGGCGCCGCTGGAACAGGTCTTCAAGGTGCCGGTCCAACGCCAGCTCAAGCAGGAGTTCGGTTTCCAGACCGTCGAGGCCGGCGTCCGCAGCCGGTTCTCGGACCGCAACTTCGAGGGTGAGTCGCTCATGCTCACCGGCGACCTCAATGTCGCCGTCGTCGAATGGATCGCGCAGTACCGGGTGGATGACCCCTACAAATACCTCTTCAAGGTTCGCAGCGTCACCAAAACCTTCCGCGACATGAACGAGGCCGTCATGCGCGCCGTCGTGGGCGACCGCAGCGTTGACGAGGTCATCACCATCGGTCGTCTCGAGATCGAAGACGAGGTCAAGCTCCGGCTCCAGGAACTCTGCAATCGCTACGAGACCGGCATCGTGGTCGACCAAATCGTGCTTCAGGACGTCAACCCACCGGACCCGGTGAAGCCGTCGTTCAACGAGGTCAACCAGGCCGAGCAGGAGCGCGAACGGGCGATCAACGATGCCCGTTCGGCGTACAACCGGATCATCCCCAAAGCGCGAGGCCAGGCCGAGGAGACCATCCAGCAGGCGGAGGGCTACGCCATCGACCGCGTCAACCGGGCGCGAGGCGACGCCGTCCTCTTCAAAGAAGTGCTCGCAGCCTACAAACGGGCGCCCGAGGTGACCCGCAGCCGGATCTACCTCGAGACCATGGAAGTGGTCTACCCCAACCTCGAACGCAAGCTCATTCTCGACGACAACCTCTCGGGGGTTTTGCCGCTCCTTGACCTCAAGGGGACCGGAGGTGGCCAATGAAACAGATCTCCATTCTCATCGTTCTGATCTTTGTCCTGGTCGTCATCCTCGTCGCCGGCGGCGCCTTCTATGTCGTCAACGAAGCGGAACAGGTCATCATCACCCAGTTCGGTAAACCGGTGGGCGACCCGGTCATGACCCCGGGCCTCAAGGTCAAGGTGCCCTTCCTTCAGAAGGCCAACTTCTTTGACAAACGATTCCTCGAGTGGGATGGCGCCCCCAACGAGGTGCCGACCAAGGACAAGCGTTTCCTCTATGTCGACACCTACGCCAGGTGGCGGATTGTCGACCCGTTGCTCTTCTTCCAACGGCTGCGCGACGAACGCGGCGCTCAGTCCCGCTTGGACGACATCCTCGACGGCGAGACCCGCACAACCATCGCCCAACACAACCTCATCGAGGCGGTGCGCAGCACTAACCGCGAGTTCGTCGTTTCGTCGGCCATAGACGAGGCCACCAAGGAGATCATTGACGGTCGGGTGGCGCTGGAGAAAGAAGTCCTCGACAATGCCCAGGCTCGGACCGAGGTCCTCGGTATCGAGATCCTCGACTTCCAGTTCAAACGCACCAACTACGCCGATGTCGATCGACCCAAGGTCTACGAGCGGATGATTTCCGAACGAAAACGGATTGCGGAAGAGTACCGGTCGGAAGGCGCGGGCGAGGCCGCTCGAATCAGCGGTTCCAAGGACAAGGATCTCAAAGAGATCACCTCTGAGGCCTATCGACAGTCTCAGGAGATCCGCGGCAAAGCCGATGCCGAGGCCGCCGATGTCTACGCCAGCGCTTACAACCGGGATCCGGAGTTCTATCGCTTCCTCAAGACCATGGAGGTCTACCGCACCACCCTCGACGGGGAGACGATCATCATGCTGTCGACCCAGGGTGAGTTCCTCAAGTACCTCGAGAAGGTGAGGTAGCGGAGGGCGTAGTCGACAGTTGACAGTTACGCCGCATTCGAAAGAAAAACACGAAGGGGCGGGAGCAATCCCGCCCCTTTGTTCTGTTCCTTCTTCGCGCTGCTGAGCCCGATGCTCACATCGCGAATGGCCGAGGGAGCCACCTTGAGCATTGTTCGGCCGGCAGGGCGAAACCCCCGTCGATGGGAAACCTATCCGAACAATGACAAAAGATGGCACCCCGTTCGAGGCCTATTCCGCGTGTCCTTATGAGAACGCGGGTTGGGTGCCTGGCATCCCCTCAGAGCGGCTGCCTGCGATGCCTGCGATGAAGCTAATACCTTATACCTAACACCTATGAGCTCTCTGCAAGCTTCGCGAGCACCAGCTTGAGATCGCCCCAGACCTTCCGCTTGTCGGCGGGGGTTCGCAGAAGATAGGCTGGGTGGTAGGTGGCCAGCAGCGGTACGCCCTTGTAGTGCGACCACCGGCCGCGGAGGGCCCCGAGGGGTTTGTCGGTTCCGGTGAGTCGATTGGCGGCGAATCGCCCGAGCGCAACGATGACATCCGGTCGGATGAACTCGATCTGGCGATCGAGAAAGCCCGAGCAGGCCGCAATCTCGTCATCCTTGGGGTCGCGATTTCCGGGCGGTCGGCATTTGACCACGTTGGCGATATAGGTCTGGCCACGCTGAAAACCCATGGCGACGACCATTCGGTCGAGCAGCTGCCCCGCTTGACCGACAAAGGGCCGGCCGGTGCGGTCCTCCTCGGCTCCGGGACCCTCACCGATGAACATGATCCTGGCATCCGGGGCGCCCTCGCCAAAGACCACCGTCTTGCGCTTCTCGCTCAGGCGGCACCGTGCACAGTCGCGCAGACTCGTTGCCAGACCATCAAGATCGTTCGATTCGGCTGACTGATCGCCATCGAGCACTGCAGCCGTCTTTGGCACCTCGATGGGAAGCGCAAGGGGGTCGCGCCATCCCAGATCCGCCAGGTAGCGGGAAAGTTCCTTGGGCCTCATGATTCACTCAGATCCGGAGGCCGGAGAACATACGAGTCAGGAGCCTGTAGTTAATAGATGGTGGATGGATTTCGGTGAGTCGTTTGAGGCCGTTTTTCGGAGGATTTGCCGGTTCATACTGGTGGTATGGGCCAAAAATACGCCGAGAAACGGGCCAATCGACACCCGAAAGGCGCCGCCGATTCTATTCACTACAGGCTCCTAGTTCTCTTCCTCTTTTTCGTCATCGGCGGAACCTTCGAGTTCCACCGCCGCCGATTCGAGATCGATGGTGACCGGTTCTTCAACCGCCCCATCCGCCTCTGCGCCGTCACCCTCCGCCTTCTTGACCCCACCGGCCATCCCGAGGAGCTTCTGCAGACGAACCAACTCGTCGTCTTTTTCGCCCTCCTCCTCGGCCGCCACCACAACCTCGACGGCAGCGGCAACGTCAGCCGTGGGAAGCACATCCGGGATCGCCACCTCGCCGGCCTCGTCGGCCTCGTTGACACCGACATCGGCCCGCAGCTGATCGACGATGGCCTGGCGCTGTGCATCGAGTTCCGCCTGAGAGAGGATGCGCCACTCGACCTTGCCCTCGAGCACGTCATCGATGGCCACAAGGGTGGATTTATCATGCCGCGATTCGCTCCGCGGCTTGGCGCCGTTGACGAGCTGCTCGGCTCGTTGCGAGACAACGACGATGTATCGGAAGATCGAGTCGAAACCTTCGGGCAGTTGAATCATGGGGTGATATCCCTCTCAAGGGCCGTCCGGAACGCTTCTCTGATCGCGTCCAGACTGGTGTTCAATCGATGAGTTCGGTGGTGTTCCGCCACGCAGATGCCGAAAAGGGCATCCACCGCCTCGTCCAAGCGGTCGTTGATAATAGCATAATCGAACTCCCCGCCCATACCGAACTCGCGCACCGCCCATTGGAGGCGCCGTCGGATGGCCTCGTCGGAATCCTGCCGGCGTTCGGCCAGGCGGTTCTTGAGAACCTCGTATGACGGAGGATAGACAAAGATCTTGACCACCTCGGGGATCTTGGTCTTGACCTGGCTGGCCCCCTGGACCTCGATGTCGAGAAAGACGTCCTCCCCCGCGACGAGTCGGTCCTCGACGTCGAGTCGCGAGGTCCCATAGAGGTTTCCGGCGTACTCGGCCCACTCGAGAAAGTCGCCGCGATTGACCATGGCATCAAATGCGTCTCGATCAACGAAGTGATAGTGGACTCCGTCGGTTTCCTTGGATCGCGGCGATCGTGTGGTGTGGGAGATGGAAAAGTGGGCTTCGAGCCCTTGGGATGCGAGCCGCTCCATGGCCCGACGGATCAAAGTCGTCTTACCGCCGCCCGATGGCGACGCCACGATGAACAGCACCCCTTTGTCGACTGTCACCACGCTCGTGTTCCTTCCCATCCTCGCCCGGTCCGCTCATCCTACGCCATGTCGGCGTTCAGCGAAAGTGAGATTTCAGGGCGTTTCGGAAGACCACGCGGCCGTGTTGCCGTCCTCGAAGCCGTCGGCGAAGATCTCGGTGGCGACGGTGCGTCCGAACCGGATGTATGTGGAGGTTCCCCTGCCGAGGGTTTCATAGGCGAAACAGGCGCCCACAAATTGGCTGTCATCCGGATAGTAGACCTCACTCATGGTGTAGTCACCGGATCGCCCATCCCCGTTCTGCGCTCCGTAGTTCCCCGCAATGGAGAGCGTATGCGCCAACGGAACAAGATCGCCTTCAGCCGGGCTGTCCGCAACCCACGCAGAGCACGATGGGTAGTGGGTGGCGCCTCCACCCCACATGACGGTGCCGCCGAGTTGCCCGGCCGTATTCACCGACGCCGACGGATACATATAGGCGAGATCGGGACTCCAGATGTCGATGTCGTCGACCGGGGCGAGATCGTTCCCGGTGTCGAAGGTCGAGATCCGGACATAGGGATACGCAAAGCTCCCGCCCTGGGATGGCGTCCAGACAAATCCCAGCGTTCCCCCGGCCACAAACCCGCTCTGGATCCGGCTGTCGTGGCGCCCGCACCAGTTTCGGCCATCGGGCCCGGGGCACGAGTGGCTTCCATTGGACCACGCGGCAACGCTTTTCGTCACCGATGTCGGACTCGAGTCGGCGTCGGCCCAGCTCTGGATTCGGAGCGCGACGTTTGACTGATGCGAGGCAAAATACATGGTGGTGTCCGCGCCGCGGCTCAAACGGAAGTTCCCGTCCCAAGAGGTGAAGGCGTCGATGGTGAGCGGGGTCGAGCACGAAGCCAGTTCGGCCAGCGGGTAGCGTCCGACATAACCGCCGGCCCAGCCATTGCTGAAGGTGAATGTGTTGCTGGAGTGATAGAGGTAGTTGGTGCTCACAGTGAGGTCGGGAAAATCAAACCAGGTATTGTTGGGAAAACCCACAAGAAGGGTGTTGATGTCGTACGCGCAGTCCCAGACACCGTCAGAGTTCTGATCGACATTGATTCGCTGTGTGCCGGTGTTGGTGGAACCGGTGGGGTAGAACTGCTGGAGCCAGAAGATCGTGTTGCTGCCAGGATCGTGTGCCATGGTCTGATCGCAGCAGAAGCTCTCTCCGGTGGGTGCGGCAAAGGGACCGGGATTGGGGTTCACAAAGCTGAAGTTCGCACCGCCATCGGATGAGGTCGCCGAGTACCAGTTGGCGGTATAGAAAACCCGATCACCGGCGGCCGCCACCGCGGGTTCGTGAACCTCGGACCGAGCGTTGACCGCGGCAGCATTGCTCGGATTGGTGTTGACAAAGAGTTCGGGTCCCACGACACCGCCGTCCGAATCTCTGAGATCGACAGGCGGATTGAGGGGGAGGAGCACCGACGGATCGAGATCGACGGTCTCCATCGGTGCGCTGGGTTTGGGATGCTGTCGGCCTTCCATGAGCCGAGCTTCGAGCTCGGCGATGCGCAGTTCACTCTCGGGTGTCGTCTCACCGAGCAGCTCCGGATCTCGGGCTGCATCGATTCGTTCAACCGTGGTGCGAATCACTGTGTCTTCGGCCGGCGCGGGTGTGTTCTCGGCCGCGGCAAGCGCCAAACCCGCCATCATCAGAATCAATACCAGCGACAGATTGAACGTCTTTTGTTTCATATTCTTCTCCCTGGAGATCGCCGGGCGAGCGCCCCGCGGCCGGCGGATGGTATCACGGAGACTCCGCAAGCTGAGGGAGACACCCCAGTGACCTCCTGAAGACAGGTCTTGGGACCGGGCGCAGAGGAAATTCCCATTTCCGGTCATCAAGTCCTGATTTCAGGACACTTTTTGTAAATTGCTGTGAAAATTCTCGAGTTTTGCCAAGGAAGACCGATTTTCGGGAACCGGCACGCCTCTTGCTTCGTTATATTAGAAGGAATCCGAAGCTCGGATGTGGGAATGGTGTCGGAGGGCGATCATGCACGCAGTGAAGAGATCGGGAAAGCGCGGCACAGATGGTGAAGGCCGGCTCCGATGCAGGCCCAGGGTGGTCATCTTCGATGTTGCGGGCGACGCCCTGGTCGAGGTCTTGAATCTCCCGGAGAGTGCCAATCTCGGTCATCGGATATGCCATCGTGGCAGAGATTGGCTGGTCACCGGAGTTCGAACCGGTGAGCGAGTGCTCATCGCCGAACCGGAAGTGAACTAGCGCAAATTATGAATTATGAATTTTGAATTATGAATTTTCCATCGCAGGATTCTCAGTACTGCATGCGATGTCATTCATAATTCATAACTCATAATTATCTTCTCCGCTTGCGAAGATTTCCCACCATTCCAATGACACCGGAAACGACGGCGACGGCCACGACAAGCACGATGGCGATGACGACCAAACCGCCGAGAGCCATCATCACCGTTCTGAAGATCCCAAACCAATCTGGAAACCCGGCCCGGTTCCACCCGTATCCAAACGCCACTGCCACGATGATGGAAATGGAAGCGACGATGAACCGGTCCGAAATCACAGCTGAGCCTCCTCGGAGGCCTACCCTACCATCGTCATCAATCCCCCAGAATTCAAAAAATCGCCGGACGGCACCCCGCCCGGCGATCGTCTGAAATTGTTGGGAGGTCAGCCGCGGGCTGCTCGGAACTCCCACGGCGGTTCGGCTTCAGCGTCCATGAAGAGCCCGCAGGGAAGTTCTTTGGCCTTGCTGCTCATGACGACCAGATCGGCGTCAGGGCTGCCTTCGGGCACCCACGCCAATCCGCGACTCACGAGCATCTCTGAAAGGTCGATGCCATTGACGATGACCCTCGCCACTACGGCGTCCTCACCGCTCTCGATGACTTCGATTTCGACATCTTCACCCCGGACCATGTCGCGGACAAAACTCCGGACTTCCTTGCCCCACGGCTGGTCGAGCTCGGGAGCATCGATGCCTTCGATGTTCACGGTCCGCCGGTTCTTCTCGCACTCGATGACGAGAGTGTCCCCGTCGAGGACCTTGACACACTTGCCGGTCATAACCGTCTCGCCCGCCAGCGCACCGCTGGCCGCGATCCCCACAACCGCGAGAACTGCCACGATGATCTTGCTCTGCTTCATATTGTCTCCCTTGGTTTCCGTTCGAATTCTCCGCTACGAGCGTCCCCCGTCCCCTCGCTGTCGGGTCCATCCCGACCATCGGGTCTCGCTCGGAGTGTTCGATTCCTACCCTCAATACGAGGGAAGCGGAAACAAGTTAACCATCCGGAGCAGTTTTCTTGTGAATTATGAGATTAGGTATGTCTACTGATGAAGGATACGCGATTACTTTCGTGCGCCAGTGGCGATCCCCGAGCGCAGACGGTGGACCAGATCATATTTTGTGTCCCACAGTTTCTCGGTCAAGGAAACGTGATAGAGATGCGGGTTCATCAGTCTCTTGACGCCCGGGTCGAGTCGATCGAGATCAGCGATGCGCCGCGCACGCATGGTGTCGAGATCCGGAGGATTGCCGACTCGACACCCATCCACAAAGACCGCCTCGTGAAGGACCTCGATCTCTTTGATTTCCTCGGACGCGAGCCGACGCCGTCTCGCCTGGTCGGTCGGATGGCAGAGAACGATTGAATCACCGTCATCGGGTCGTTCGGCGTTCAAACCGATGAGGTCCGCGGTGGCCTTGTGGCGTTCGTCGTAGATCCGCCAGACTTTCTTGTCACCGGGGTTGAGGGTCTTTGCCTTGGGCCGGAGCTGACCGCCATCGTCAATCGCGACGAGCTTGTAGACGCCATCGAGGGCGGAGTCGCCGGTCGATGTCGTCAGGGCGGTGCCGACGCCGTGGGCCAATCTCTTGACCAATCGCCCGGCATCGACCCCGTAGCGCGGCGCCTCCTCGCGGATCTGGGTCACGATCTGCCAGATCACGAGCTCGTCCAAGTTGTTGGACAGGACGATACTGACTTCATCGAACCCGGCGGCGTCGAGCTGGATCGCGGCCTGGATGGCGAGGTATGCCAGATCCCCCGAGTCAAGACGGATCCCACGTGGGATATGGCCGGTCTTCCGCAGATCCTCGAAGACCCGGATGGCATTGGGGACCCCACTTTCGAGGGTGTCGATGGTATCCACGAGGAGTAGACAGTCATCGGGGTAGAGTTCGGCGTAGGCGCGAAAGGCATCGAGCTCACTTCCGCCGAGGGCGAGAAACGCCTGAACCATGGAGTGAGCGTGGGTGCCCTTTGGCTGGACGCCCATGAGACCCGAAACCCCGACGTTGGAGCTGAAGTCGGCGCCGCCGATGAGAGCTGCCCGGGTGCCGGCGTTGGCTCCTCGTTCGTGGGCCCGACGCATGCCGAACTCGAGAATGGGCGCACCTTGCGCTGCCTCGCGGATCCGCGAGGCCTTGGTCGCCACCAACGTCTGATAGTTGAGGTGGTTGAGCACCGGGGTTTCGATGAGCTGCGCCATGGCCAGGGGCCCGTCTACCACGACCAACGGTACGTTTGGGTGAACCACCCGGCCCTCGGGGACGGCACGAATCGTCAGACCATCCATGGTGCCGTGTTCAGCCAGCCAGTCGAGGAAGGCGTCATCGAAGAGTCGGTTGCCGGCCGCACCCTTCAAGGACCGAAGATAGGCCACGTCCTCTGACGTTGCGGAGGTTTCTCGCATCCAGTCGAGCAGCCACTCGAGACCGGCGAAGATCGAATAGCCGGCCGAGTGCTCACCATAGTGCGGATGTGACCTGAAAAAATAGTCGAACTGGACCCGCCGCTCGGCCAGCCCGTGACGGAAATAGAGTTGGGCCATGGTCAGCTGGTAAAAGTCGGTGAAAAGAAGACCCTCGGTGAAGCGACGTTCAGTGGACATGGAGTAAGGATCTCATATCCGAGAAGAACCGGTCGGCACGAGTCGAATCGGAAGCACGCGAAACACGCTGAACATCGCAACGTCGCAACCACGAAGACTCGAAGAAAACACAAAGTTCGTTGACCCGATCGGGCCTTTGGCCGATCGGGTCAACGAAGTCTTGGTGCGTCCTTAGTGTCTTGGTGTCTTGGTGGTTTCTGCGATGGCTTCTCGTGCCTCCGTCCGTGCGGAGACCGTCTACATCCCCCAGCCAGCTTTGGCGCAGTCCTTGATGAGTTCCTTGAGAATCTCCTCGTCGAGATCCGAGAGCCGTTTGAACCGAACGCAGCTCTTGCCGATGTTGGCCTTGGGCAGGCGTTCCTTGTACTGCTCAGCGACATACCCATTCTCATCGGCCGCACAACAGTAGAGCGAGATGTACTGCTTGTTGTTGGCGATGCCGATCTTCATCCACTCGCCGGACCGGCCGCTGGCATACTTGTAGGCGTACTTGCCATATCCAAGCATTCCGAACTCCATGGTTGGTTTGAGCTCCGGCGCCGTCTCCAGAACCAGATCGTGGAGGCGTTGGATGTCTCCGCGGCGCTTGTCCTCGACCTCGGCGATGTACTGCTGATGTGTCTTGGCGTTGGTTTTACCCTTCATGGATCCAGTCTACAATAGAGATTCGGTTTCAGAAAAACCATAACTATCAACCTACACTTGTCCAAGGAGGGTGTGGAGAAGATGCCGAATCGGAAGCCGGCGCCGTGGCGCCAATGGGGTGAGGACATCGATGCCGCGTCGGTGGAGCAGATGAGGAACGCCTGCGAGCTGCCCATCGCCGTTCGCGGTGCGCTCATGCCCGACGCTCACCTCGGATATGGGCTTCCCATCGGTGGTGTTCTGGCCACCCGAAACGCGGTCATCCCGTATGCCGTCGGGGTCGACATCGCCTGCCGGATGAAGCTCTCGGTCTGGGATATGTCCCCGGATCTGCTGGAGAGTCGACCCGATCCTCTGGCCGGCGCCATCGAAACCGAAACCCGGTTTGGGATCGGGGCCAGCTTCAAACGGCGCCGCGAACACCCGGTTATGGACGAGGACTGGCGCATCACCGCGGTCACCGACCGATTCAAGGACAAGGCCTGGTCGCAGCTAGGGACCAGCGGCAGCGGCAACCACTTCGTCGAGATCGGTGTGCTCGAGCTCGCGACAGCCGAGCTCGGCCTCACTGCCGGACGCTATCTCGCCCTGCTCAGCCACAGCGGCAGCCGCGGGGTTGGCAATCTCGTGGCCCGTCACTTCAGCGAGCTCGCCCGGCAACTGCACCCCGAACTCCCCCGCCGGCAGCAACACCTCGCCTGGCTCGATCTTGACAGCGAGGCCGGCCAGGACTACTGGCGAGCCATGGAACTCATGGGGCGCTATGCCGCCGCCAATCACGAGTTGATCCACACCCACCTTGCCGCGGCCCTCGGCGTCGAGGTCCTTGCCGGGGTGGAGAATCACCACAACTTCGCCTGGCTCGAAAAGCACGATGGCGAGCAATTGGTGGTTCACCGCAAAGGCGCGACACCGGCGGGCGAGGGAGTCCTCGGCATCATCCCGGGTTCCATGGCCACCTCCGCCTTTGTCGTGCGCGGCACCGGAAATAAAGCCTCGCTGCGGTCGGCTTCCCACGGCGCCGGCCGCCGGATGAGCCGCAAACAGGCCAAGAAGCTGTTCCGCTGGTCCGATGTCCGGACCCTCCTGCGGGAAAACCGTGTCCGGCTCCTGTCAGCCGGCCTCGACGAGGTTCCGATGGCCTACAAGGACATCGACGCCGTCATGGCGGCCCAGGAGAATCTGGTCAGCCCGGTCGCACGATTCCAGCCGCGCCTGGTCAAGATGGCGCCGTCGGGCGAGCCGCCGGAGGACTGAAGACAGTTCTTAGTTTTGAGTTCTTGGTTTTGAGTGACATCGCATATGGCAACCTGCACGGGTGGATACCCTGTGATGGCAACCAAAGACCAAGAACTGACGTGTCGCCTACTCGAGGAGCGCCGGTGGCGATGACACCCGGCTGAAGACCGTCACCGGGCGGCTCCAGCCCGACTCGAATTCACCGCTCGACTCATAGCCGTTGGCCTCGAGCCATTTCTCGAGTTCGGGGACCTGTTCCAGCCGGTCTCGATACAGCCCCACCCGGTCGCTCCCCGATGCGATGCGTCTGAGTTCGGCGACTCCGGGATAGGCGCCGAGTTCGCGGATCTCGGGGTTCCCGGAGAAGAAGAGATTTCCGCCATAGGCCCATGACTGGGACAGTGCGATGACCCTGACATCGGGATCGGCGGCGATCGCTTCGGCCGCCAGAACGGCCGCCATGGACTTCTCGAACACAAAGGTCGGGATTGTGATCCCGGTCAGCAGCGAGAAAATCATCAGCACCACTACAGCGCGGCGGCGGCCCAATCGCCACCAGCCGCATGCCGCTCCGGCGACGGCGATCGCGATGAACGGTGTGGTCCCGAGTAGATAGCGCATGTTCTTGTGCGGGATCATCGAAAGCACGAGCATCGGAAGGGCGATGAAAGGAACCGTTTCGCGGAGCCAACGGGATCTTGGGAGACCGAAGAAAAAGGGCAGCGCCGCCAGGGGAAACCACTTCGGCAGTCTCCACAGGTACCAGTACCACGGCTGGAACTTCACCATCGACGAGCTGTCCTTCTCGATGAGGGTGTATCTGGCGAACTCGATCAGGCTCGAGAACGGCCGGCCCCAGGTGGCGAGATCCCAGAGTCCGACGGTGATCAGGACGGCGGCCGCGAATCCGAGTCCAAGAGCCAGAGTGTGGCGGATTTTCTCGCTGACCGTCGATCGTCCAAATACCAAGACGGCGAAGATCGGCACCAGGAAGATCGCCTCGCTGTACCTACAGGCAAACGCTATGCCGATCGCGGCTCCAGCCGCCATATATCCAATTGAGGGTCGCTTGACCTTGTGGATCGATAGGACGGCGACCAGAACACAGGTGATGGACACCGTTCGTGGGTAAACGGTGCTGCCATATCCCAGAGGAAGCCAGTGAATGGCGAACAACGAAGCGGCCAGGGTCGCCGCCCGGTCGCTCTTGAGCCACTCGAGACCCACAAGGTAGACCAGGATGATGTTGACCGAAGCCAGGGCGATGAACGGAAAGGTGGCGATCCAACGCAGAAGCCGGACCGATTCGGCTCCAAGCGCCGACGCGAGACCGAGCACCGGACTGATGAGCGCGTCCGAGACAAAGAGATTTCTGATCTCCCATGGCGTGTAGTGATGACCGAACGCCCGCATGAACCCCGCCCTCACGATCTCGACGTCGTCACCGGTGGAGAAGCCGAAACACTGGTAACTGAACCAAAGACGCAGGAGGGTGGCAGAGACCACCACCGATGCGAGGATCATCCGATCGCGGGAACGCAGTTGGGGCAGGTGGGTCATCGTTTGGGTCGCCTCGAGTTGTATTTTGCTTCCGTCGAGGAGGCTGTGGCCAAGACAGGGTATTCCCGACCGAGAAGGAACACAAACCGATGGTTCGAATGGCTTGGCAAAGCCGGTTCAGACCGGTTAGGATGCCCGGGTTGGGGCGCAAATTCACAATAGCCCTATTGGTCTGCGCCGGGATGGGGGCTGCCGCGACAACTCTCGTCGGTCAGAATCTCGGGGCCGGCAATCCATCGAGGGCCGCCAGGTGTCGAGGGAATCCGGATCGCCATCGCCGGCACCACCATGGTCAAGGGCGCCGTGCTCGGGATCATGTTTCTCGTGCGGTACGGGCGGGAGGGATGAGGCGCCGGACTCAGGGATGAAGTCGTCGCGGCGTCCGGCTCTGCCGTGGGGCCTGGATTGAATGGCGGCGCTGGAGCTGCGATTCGTACAACGATTGCGGGATCAGGTCGGCGCCTTGGCCACCCCCCTCGACAAAGTCGTCGGGAAGCGCGTGGTTGTGTCCGGGTCGTTCGACAGCATTGTCGTAGCCGCTCGTGCCGATCACGTATCCCCAGCCGAACTGAGCGGTCCTGATGAGCTTCTTGAACCCGAGATCGACCTCCCAGCCCTCGGTGTCGCCACGGGTGTTCCAGAGGACGGATTGAGTGGTGCCGAAACCGTGATCGGCGTGGAATCGGTCGGCGGCCTCGATCCCATCTTCGTCGAGGACCATGGAGTCGATGAGGTTTGCGGGAGAGAGGTGCATGTGGAAGTCGACGGGGAACCGTCCGATATTCGCCGTTGAGCTGTGGATGACGTTGCCGGTGGCCGCGATGAGACCGATCGTGTAGTTGTGACGCGCGTTTTTCGACGAACAGGATGTTACGAGACTATCGCTGCCCTGGATCGAGAAGTGGTATCCGTTGCCACCGGCGCCGTGGTACTGGGAATCCCGAAGATCCACATCCTCAACGGTGATCGACCGCGCGAACCGAATCCGGACTCCGCTGGAGAGGAAGTGGTGGGAGTTGTTCTCCCCGTGGCGGAAGCTCCGGATGTTGCGGATCCAGCCGTTGACCACGTGGTTGACCTCGACCAGCGTCGAGGCGTGGGCATCGTAGGCGCCGGTTCCGGGGACATCCCAGTCGTTGTCACCCATCGAACCGTAGGTGATCTCCTTCATGCCGATGGACAGATTCTCGACCGCGACCTCCTCGATGTGAGGCGTCGTACGGGTGACCCTGGCGTTGTCTCTCCGCAGCAGCGGGTATCTGATCGGGATGTCGATGGAAATCGTGCCGGACGCGTTGTCGACCTTCACCACCTTTCGGTAGAAGGTGACGCCCCCGATGCCTTCGGACGTCCAGGTTCCGGTCATGTTGTGTTCCTCGATGAACGCATCGGTGGCGTCGGAAAGCACGACCACCCAGTCCCCGGGTCTGAAGTCTCCGCCTTCGACCCGGAGAACGGTCTCCATCTCTTCGACGTCGGCGGCGAGCGGGTACGAGGCCTCACCGACATTCCGACGCCAGGTGAAGTCCTCGTCGCGAATCTCGCGGGGCGCCATCCGGATGACGTTTCTCACCCTCATGGATGTCTCGGTGTTGAAGATAAAGGTGCTGTAGGGGCCTTCCCCGCGAAGAATGACCCCTGGGCGATCGAGATACAACGCCGCCTTCTCCTCGGCCGACTGCGGACTCACCAGATATGTTCCCTCCGGAAGGAAGACGACACCGCCGCCGTGTTTCCACACAGCTTCGATGGCTTCCCGGATGGCCAAGGTGCTGTCGGAGGAGCCGCTGGGATCCGCGAGAAATGGTGGTTGGGTGGCATCGATCACCAGTCCCGATACACCATCGATCGGGGGAAGCGACCGCTCTCCCCGGTGGTAGCCGGCATATGAGAAATCCTGCAGGAAACGGCCGGCATCGTCGCGGTATCCCGGCGCCCATGTGTCCGGATACAGTGAGGAACGCCATGGCTGTTCGGCCCAGGCTGGTGAGGACACAGCCAGTGCTGCCAGGGTACAGACGATCACCGCAAGGGAAAGAAAATAAGACCTCATCTCAAACCGGAGACTACACCAGGTCGGGATTGTGGATGCCCGTGGCCGGGGCGATTTTTCAAATCTGTGACATGCGGACTCAGTGCTCCGAGGCATGCTGCGCCCCACGGCGTCAATTAAGAATCGGGGTGGTTGAAGCGAGCTTCCTGCAGATCGCGCACAATGCTCCGACATCTCTCCGGGAACCCCTTCAACCCCGATTCCGGACACACCTCAACCAGGGATTCACACTCCTCGACGAGGAGACGGATTCACGACACTGCTGCTAGTTCGGATCGCCTGGGCGGCCCCCGCTGCTTTCCCTTCTCCGCGCGCCGTTTCAGATGCCTGAGTATCTTGTCCACCACCGCGTGATCGAGGATGAACGCGATCACCTTCATCTCGCTGCCGCACGACGGGCACACCAGCGGATCGGCCTCGAACCCTTCGATCCGGACGAACCCACCGATGAGGCCTTCGTCTCCACCCTCGATCGTCTCGCCCCGGCCGTGATCGAACGACGGCTCGGTCCCTTCCGCGTCAAACGATCCGTCCTCCTCCGCCAAGGCGTTCGGGGGTTCATTGGGGTCATTGACTGATCGTTGCCACAGCGGAGGGTTGCCATCTTGATCCACGTGGGCTACCTTGGAGCCACGATCCAACAAGAGTGCCGGAATCGAGAAAGCGGGTTTTCCCATGGTTAGAGTCGCCGCCCTCACCATCGTCGCAAGTCTCATCGTCCTCCCTCTCGCCGCGCAGAACCTCCTGGTGAATCCGGGCTTCGACAATACCGACCAGCTCGACGATTGGACCTGCACCATAAGCAACGGCGTCGCGTCGTGGAGCGCCGAGGACCTCTTCGGATCAACCACATCGGGTTCCATGCGGCACGATGTCTCGGCCGGCAGCGACAACCAGACGATCGTGTGCAGACAATGCGTCCCCGTCGTCGAGTTGAATGCCTACGTCCCGTCCATGTGGTTCTTCTGGCCCGACAACCCTGCTTTTTCCCAGCTTGGATCGTCCCGGATCTCCTACAACTACTACAGCGATGCCACCTGCTCGGCCTATCTCGGTCCAGGCGACGTTGAGGCCCCTAATCCGGCAGCCCTCGATACCTGGCTGTACCTCCATGCCGATGAAACCGTCGCGCCTCCCGGCTCACAATCGGCGATGGTCAACCTCGTCACATGGCAGAACTTCGCGGGCCAGCCGGTTCGCGCACACATCGACGACGTCGACTTCAGAACCACGACCATCTTCCGCGACGGATTCGAAAGCGGGACCACCAACGCCTGGGAACCCTGAACGTCCTGCTGAACAACCCGGGCCAGGGTTGCCGGACTCCTTCCTCCCACAGCCTCCGACGGATGTAAATTAGTCGGTTTCCATGGGTGCCATGGGAGCCTCTATCGGGAGTCAAGCGCCAATCTGAGAATATGGACCCTCCCGCCGTCGAGGCTGTGGAGCTGTGGAAAACCCGCCGCGGGTTTTCCAAGCCTTGTGGGAAGGCGGCCGAAGGCCGGCTTTCCTGAAAAAGGGGAAAAGGTGCCAAAGAAAAAGGTGCCAGATGGGATGAGTAGGCCGGTCTCCTAAAACGGCGTAGCACTATGCTCGCCAAATCTAAAGCGGGCTCGAGGCCCA